>ERZ1034976.283-NODE-283-length-48025-cov-5.593016_pt1 | contig 48025 bp, 41 predicted proteins | sample MGYA00520623_ERZ1034976 | MGnify/ENA primary metagenome ERZ1034976 (study PRJEB33766, sample SAMN09781774) | gut metagenome | biome: gut microbiome | host: Homo sapiens | place: Madagascar | study: EMG produced TPA metagenomics assembly of the PRJNA485056 data set... | reverse complement strand
CTTCCAGCCCGAATGGCTCTAAAATTTCCCGCATCTCCCGCAGTTTTCCAGCGTTGTTGGATGCAAGGATCAAAGTTTCTTTCTGCATTACTTTCGTTCCTCCGTTTCAAACAGGGCGTTGACAAAATCTCTCGCATGGAATGGCTGCAAGTCATCGATCTTTTCGCCGACTCCAATTAACTTGACCGGAATTTCCAGTTCGTTCTTGATGGAAACAATGATACCGCCCTTGGCAGTGCCATCCAGTTTCGTCAGAACAATTCCGGTAATGTCTGCAACTTCTTTGAACAGACGTGCCTGATTGACAGCATTCTGTCCGGTGGTTGCATCCAGTACCAACAAGATTTCCTTATCACAACCAGCTGCTTTATTTTCTATGATGCGGTTGATTTTTGCAAGTTCCTGCATCAGATTTTTCTTATTGTGCAACCGTCCGGCAGTGTCACAAATCAGAACATCACAATTTCTTGCCTTTGCGGCTTCGATGGCATCATAAACAACTGCTGCTGGGTCAGAACCCTCTGCATGCTTGACCAGTTCCACACCTGCCCGGTCTGTCCAGACTTCCAGCTGGTCGATGGCAGCAGCACGGAAAGTGTCGGCAGCGGCAACGATGACTTTCTTACCGTCTTCTTTCAACTGATGGCACAGCTTGCCAATGGTGGTTGTTTTCCCAGCACCATTGACACCGATGACCATAATTACAGACGGCTTGGTCTGTAACTGCAAGGTCTGGTCTTCACCTAACATTTCACCGATGATTTCCTGAATCAGTCCCATAATCTGTTTTGGGTCGGTGATGCCACGTTCTTTCACTCGCTTGCGAAGCTGGTCACAGATTTCAATCGAAGTTTCTGCCCCCATATCGCCCATGATCATGGTTTCTTCAAGCTGGTCAAACAAGTCTTCATCGATCTTGGTAAAGGCATTCAAAACCAGCTGCATTTTTGCAATGACAGAATCTTTGGTCTTTTTGAGTCCATCCCGAATCTTTTCAAAGAATCCCTTTTTCTTCTTTTTTTCTGGTTCTTGGGGTTCTTCTGGTTCGGATACTTCTGCTTCTGGCTCTTCGAGTTCTTCCGGCTCAGCTTCTACCGTTTCCGGCTCTGCAACTTCTTCCGGTTCAGTTTCTACCGTTTCCGGTTCTACAACTTCTTCCGGCTTAGATTCCACCGTTTCCGGCTCTGTAACTTCCTCCGGTTCAGATTCTACCGTTTCCGACTCTGTAACTTCTTCCAACTCAGATTCCACCGTTTCCGACTCTGTAACTTCTTCCGGCTTAGATTCCACCGTTTCCGGCTCTGTAACTTCCTCCGGTTCAGATTCTACCGTTTCCGACTCTGTAACTTCTTTTGGTTCAGTTTCTTCTGTTTCTGAATTAACCTCTTCCGGCTGGAATGTTACAGCAATCGGTTCTTCGTCGTCTTCGTCTTCCTCGTCCTCTGCATCTGCTTCGGAATCTTCCTCTTCTGTCAGCAATTCGTCCTGTGCTGCCTTTGCAGCAAGAGCAGCTGCTTCCGCTTGGTCGGCTGCAATTTCTGCCTCTGCTTCTTCTCGCCACTGTTCTGTTTCTGCCTGACGGGCTGCCTCCCGCTCTGCCAGCATCTGGGCTGCAACATCATCGGTATCTGTTTCCGATTCTGGTTCAACAATCTGTGCTTCTCGTTCCGGCTCGTCTGCCTGCTTCCGCTTCATCCAGCCGAACAGACCGCCTTTCTTTTCTTTCGCTTTTTCTTTGTCCTTCTTTCTTCCAAAAAAGCCCATGTTCAACACCCTTTCTTCTGGTTTTTATGCTTCCGCTTCTTGTACCTGTTCCATATACAGCAGACGAGAAATGCCGTCTTCCTGCATCGTCACACCATATAGTGCATCTGCCGCTTCCATTGCCATCCGCCGATGGGTAATCAAAATAAACTGCGTTGTATCCCGAAACCGTTGTAAATACTGCACATACCGCCGTACATTGCCCTCATCTAATGCCGCATCAATTTCATCCATAATGCAAAACGGCGTTGGACGTTGCCGCAAAATGGCGAAATAAATTGCAATGGCAACGAATGACTGTTCCCCACCGGAAAGGGCAATCAGATTTTTAATCACCTTTCCGGGCGGTGCAACCTGAATTTCAATGCCAGAATGCAGCACATCGTCCGGGTCAGACAAGGAAAGCGACGCTTCGCCACCGTCAAACAGTTCCCGGAAAATCTCCTGAAATGCCTGATTGATCCCGGCAAACCGTTCTGTAAAGATTCGCTGCATTTCTGCGGTCAGCTGTACAATCAGCGTTTCCAGTTCCTGTTTTGCCTGTGTGGCATCCTGCAACTGTGCGGATAAAAATTCCCACTGCTTGGAAACTTCCTGATATTCTTCGATCGCAGACACATTGACATGCCCCAATGCCCGAATCTGTCGGCGGAGCGTTTCCAGCTGCTGCTTGGCAAGCAATTCATTGGCAATCGGCTCTGCCAGCTGATTGGCTTCCGATAACGTCACATCATATTGTTCTCGCATCTGCTGCACAATCCGATCACGCTGCTGTTCCAGTATATGTTGTTTTGTTTCCAGCTGGGCAACTTCTGCCGCTGCCCATTCCCGTGCAGCACTTAACTCCCGAATGCCCTCTTGCTGCTGACGAATCCGCTGTTCCTGTTCTGTGTGAATCCGTTGCAGCTGTTCAATGGTCTTGCGGTGTTGGGTCATCTGTTCCCGACAGGTCGTCAGCTTGGTTTGCAGTTCCTGTTCCTGCTGCTGCAATTGAACCGCTCGTTTCCGACAAGCTGTTTCTGCTTCTGTCAATTGCTGTTTCTGCTGTCTGCATTGCTGCAACCGTTCCTGTTGTTCTGTAATTTGCTGTCGTTGGCTCAAATATGCCTGCTCCAGCTTTGCCGCTGTGATCTGACGGATGGTCAGCTGTTCCCGAACGGCTGCTTGTTCCGCCGACAAGGTTTCCTGCTGCTGTTTGGCTTCCTGCTGCTGTGCTTGTAAGGCGGTCAAATCTGCCTGTACTCGCTCCCATTCTGCCTTTGCAATTGCGTGCTGCTCCTTTAACGCTGCCACTTGTTCGGATAGCTGTTTTCGCTGCTGCTGCCGTTCTGAAAGCTGTTGTTGCAGCTGCTGGAACTGCTTCTTTGCAGTTTCCGCACGGGCAGCCGCCAATAACTGTTCTGCATGTTCGTGGTGCAGCTGATTCTGCAATGTTTGCACCTGTTCCAGTTGCTTTTGCACAGCAGCTTTCTGCTGGCGGAACTGCTCCGCATCTGCCTGCACCTGTTCCTGTAATTGCTGAATGGTCTGCTGTAAGGCAAGCTGTTCATTCTTTCGGGTCAGGATTCCGCCTTTTTTCTGAGAAGAACCACCTGTAAACGAACCGCCGGCGTTAATTACCTGTCCATCCAGCGTGACGATACGGAAGCGGTAGCCGTACCGCTGTGCCAGTCGGGTGGCATCGTCCAGATTTTCTGCAATTACAATCCGTCCCAGCAAAGAGAACACAATATTCTGAAACTTTGCATCATACTGCACCAAATCGCATGCTAAACCGATGACTGCTGTTTCCTGCAAGACTGCGGATTCTTTCAACACCTGCCCTTTAACAGAAGTCAAGGGCAGGAAGGTTGCCCGTCCAGCTCGTTTTGTTTTCAGGTAGCGAATCCAGTCCTTGGCTGCGGTTTCATCTGCAACAACAATATTTTGCATCGCTCCGCCTAAAGCCGTTTCAATTGCCAGACTATATTGTGATTCCGTTGTCAGCAGCTGCGAAACCGTTCCATATACACCATGCGGCTTGCTATGCTCTGCCTGCAAAACTGCCTTGACACTGCCTGCATAGCCCTCCATGTTGTGTTCCATCTCCTGCAACAACTGCAACCGCTGCTGAGCGGTCTGCAACTGCATCTGCCGCTGGGCATTCTGTACTTGCTGCTGTTCCAGATGGGCTGCAAGCGTTTTGTGTTGCTGCTGTGCCGCCTCTAACGCCACACGCACCGCTGTTTCCGCCTCGACTGCTGTCGAAACAGCGTCTATCGTCTGCTGTTCCGTTTCAGCGGCTGCCTGCAATTGCTGCTGCAAAGCGGCTGCCTGTGCAGTCTGCGAAACCGTCTGTGCCTGTATCGTTTCGATTTGTGCGGCAAGCGCTTCTGCCCTTGCAAAAGAATGGTTCTGATTGCCATAGCTGGTACGCAGCTTGGTTTCTGCTTCTTTCACGGCTGCGGCTGCGGCTGTCAGCTGCTTGGCAAGTTCTTTCTGTAGTTGTTCCTGTTCCCGACAGGCTTTGACGGCTGCGGCTTTTTGCTCCTGCAAAGTTTGTATGGCTGCCTGCTGCGTTTGCAGCTGTTCTGTGGCAGTTTGTTCCGCTACGGCAGCATCTTCTTGCTGCTGTGCAACCTGTATCAGCCGCTGTTCGTTGTGCTGCTGTTCATTCGCACAGACCGCAAGGTCTGCCTGTGTCTGGGCAGCGGTTTCCTCTGCCTGCTGTACCGATTCCCGTAGATTCTGAATCCGAACCGTTGTCTGCTGCATTTCCCGATATTGTTCTTGCAGCAACGCATCCGCCTGCTTCAAATCCAGTGCGGCATTCTGTTCATTGCCACGTGCCTGCAAAAGCGTATCTCGCAGGGCGGCTTTTTCTTGGTCTAAACCAGTCAGCTGCTGCATCCAGAGCGAAAGTTCCAATTTTTTCTGCTGTTCGGACAGCTTCAAAAACTGCTTGGCAACTTCTGCCTGCTGGCGAAGCGGTTCGACCCTGCCCTCTAAGGTCGCTGCAATATCCTGCAACCGCACTAAATTTTCCTGTGCAGCCTGTAAATTTCGCTCGGCTTCTTCCCGTTTATAACGGAATTTAGAAACACCCGTTGCCTCTTCAAACAACTCTCGGCGGTCGGTACTGCGTGCGCTGACAATTTCCGCAATGCGTCCCTGTCCGATAATCGCATAGCCATCTCGCCCCATACCGGTATCCATCAGTAGTTCCTGCACGTCTTTCAGACGAACGGCTTTCCCGTTGATCTGATAGACACTTTCACCACTGCGGTAAAGCTTTCGGGTAATGGCAATCGTTTCCCCGTAGGATTCCCCAAACAGACCAGTTTGGTTATCCAGCTGAATGGTAACGGCAGCAAATCCGGACGGTTTCCGGCGTTTTGTTCCGGAGAAAATGACATCTTCCATGCGGTTTCCACGCAGCAGCTTGGTGGACTGTTCCCCCAATACCCAGCGAATCGCATCGCCGATATTGCTTTTTCCGCTGCCGTTGGGGCCAACCACGGCGGTCAAGCCCTGTTCAAATTCCAGTTTCACCCGATCCGGAAAGGACTTAAATCCTTGCAGCTCCAGCGATTTGAAAAACATCGTATCCGTCCTTTCCGATTTGCAGCATTCCTGCTGGAATGGCTGCTGATTCTATGATTCGCAGCGAAACCCCAGCTTCCCGACAGGCTGCCCGATTGCAGGCACGATGCCCGGCAACCCGACTGCTCCAGCCAGGAGCGACCTGTACTTCTGCTGTTGTTTCCTGCGGATGTTGCTGCATCCACTGCTTGAGAACCCGTAAACACAGCCGGGATTCCACCAGTTCCCGAAATGCCGGATGATAAAAACCGGCAACCGCTTCTGACTGCACGGTATCTTCTGCATGCAGTCCACAGCGAATGACTCGCACACCCTGCTGCCGACATGCACAGAGGGCATCGGCACAGAGTTCCAGAACGGTTTCCCAGTCATACAGGACAAAACTGCCATTCTGCACCCGTTCCGCTAACTCCGTTCCTTTCAGCACAACCAGAGGATAGATTCGCAGGGTGTCCGGATGCAGGGCAAGCAGCTCCTGCAAAGTTTTCTGTTCCAGCTCCGGCGTGCTGCCGTCTAAGCCGATCATCATTTGCAGCCCCAGCGAAAAGCCAGCAGCTGTGATCCATTTTGCAGCATTCCGCACATCCTGTGCCGTGTGTCCCCGATGATTTTTCTGCAAGACAGCATCCTGCATACTCTGTGCTCCCAGTTCAATGGCAGTCACATGAAACTGCTGTAATCGCTGCAAAATTTCCGGTGTCATGCAGTCGGGACGGGTGGAAATCCGAATCCCTGTCACGCCCTCCATCGCTAAAAATGGCTGTACTGCTTCCAACAGAGCATTTTGTTCTTTTTCCGGAATGGCTGTAAAACTGCCGCCAAAAAAGGCAATTTCCAGTTGTTTTGGTCGGCGTGGATGTGCAATTGCCTGCCGACAAATTTCCTGCACCTGTTCCAAGGTTGGAATCTGCTGTGCTGCACTGATTTTCCGCTGGTCGCAGAAACTGCATTGATGCGGACAGCCTGCATGTGGAACAAAAATGGCAATGTTGCCCTTATTTTTCATAGCCCATCAGCCGCAGGGCTTCTTTGGCTGCCATCTGTTCGGCTGCCTTTTTGCTTCTGCCTGTTCCAACGCCGATCACGTTGGAATTTAAGCAGACTTCCACTTGAAATGCCTTTGCATGGTCTGGGCCGCTCTCCGACACCAAAACATATTCCACTTTTTCTTCCGGATTCTTCTGAATGACTTCCTGCAATGCCGTCTTATAGTCCCGGAATCCCAGCGATTCCCGCTGTTCCAGATTCTTCGGAATAAACCGCATAATATGCCGTTCTGCGGCTTCCATGCCGCCATCCAGATAAATGGCTGCGATGACTGCTTCAAAAGCATCCGCCAAAATCGAGGAACGCATTCTGCCGCCAGTATGTTCTTCGCCCTTTCCCAACAGCAAGTAATCCCCCAAATGAATTTCCTGTGCAAAGACGTGCAACGCCTTCTCACAAACCAGAGATGCCCGCAGTTTCGTCAATTCGCCCTCCGGCAGTTCCGGAAACTGATGGAATAAATAAGAGGATACGACGATGGAAAGCACGCTGTCCCCCAAAAATTCCAGCCGTTCGTTGCTGCAGCGGCACTTTTTCTTCTCGTTGGCATAAGAGGAGTGTGACAGTGCCTCAACTAAGAAATGACGATTCTTAAAATGATAGCGAATTTCTGTTTCAAACTGCTCAAAATGCACCTGTTCCATATCTGCCCAATCCTTTCTGTAATCATATAAGATCTAAAACGCTTGTTACGCTTTTTTTACTTGTTCCTGCTGCATGAACTTTGTCATTACTGCAATCATATCCCCGGCAACACAATCTCTCGCCTGCCGAATCGCATTGAAAAATGCAGTTGCATCGGAACTGCCGTGAGCCTTGACAACGGGTTTCTGAACGCCCAGCATCATTGCACCGCCTACAGCTTTATAGTCCATCTTTTTGGTCAGAGCTTTGATTTTCGGCAGCACCAAAAGTGCGGACAATTTTCCGTTTGCACCGGAAAAAATATTCTCTTTCAGCTGGCTGCCCATGAATTTCCCCATGCCTTCATACAGTTTCAAGGCAATGTTTCCTGTAAATCCATCTGCAACGACCACATCTGCAACCCCGAACGGCAGTTCCCGTGCTTCTACGTTTCCACAAAAATGCACGGGGGCTTGTTCTAAGAGGCGGTATGCCTCTAAATCCAACTCTCTGCCCTTGGTTTCCTCCGCTCCAACATTCAACAATTTCACCTTTGGCTGTGGAATGCCCATGACCCGTTCCATATAAGCACTGCCCATCACGGCAAACTGCACCAGCATTTCCGGACGGCAGTCATTGTTTGCTCCGGCATCCAATAACATAAATGGTGTTGTTGCTGTCGGAAGAATCGGTGCTAATGCTGCTCGTTTTACGCCCCGAATCCGCTTGACCAGAAACGTTGCACCCATCAGCAAAGCACCGGTACTGCCGGCAGAAACAAAGGCATCTCCGTTTCCGTCATGCAGTGCCTGCATTCCAACTGCCATCGAACTATCTGCATGCTGTTTCAACAAGGTACTGGGTTCTTCATGAATGTCGAACACTGCCGGAGCGTGCAGAATTTGCAGTCCGTCCAGTGAGAGATGATGTTCTTCTGCACACTGGCGAATCTGGTTTTCTGCTCCAACCAGTGTGACGGTCACACCCAGTTCCTGCACAGCACGAACAGCACCCTGGATGACCTCCAGCGGTGCATTATCGCCACCGAATGCATCGATTAAAATATTCATTGCCCTTCCCCCTCGGTTGTGTTCTCCGCAGTCTGCTGCAAATAGGCATCCAATGCTGCCAATGCCCGATTCGCATATGCCTGATATTTTTCTCTCTTATCTCGAATGCGTTCCGGCAGTTCTGGCAGAATGCCCATATTGCAGCCCATTGGCTGGAACTGTGCAACCGTTTCATCACTGATGTAGGCAGCCAATGCCCCCATCATCGTTTCTCTCGGCAAAATCAGCGGGGCTTTGCCCTGCATCCGGCGTGCTAAGTTCTGACCAGCCAAAATGCCGCTGGCTGCGGATTCCATATAGCCTTCCACGCCCGTCATCTGCCCTGCAAAGAAACAATTTGGATTGCTGCGAAGGGCATAATCTGCCCCCAACAGCCGTGGGCTGTCCAAGAAAGAATTCCGATGCATCACACCATACCGCACAAATTCTGCGTGCTCTAAGCCCGGAATCATGGAAAAGACCCGTTTTTGTTCGCCAAATTTCAAGTTGGTCTGGAAACCAACAATGTTGTACATCGTCCCTTCCTGATTCTCTCGCCGCAGCTGAATAACTGCATACGGACGGCGACCAGTACGAGGGTCGGTCAATCCGACTGGCTTCAGAGGGCCAAACCGCATGGTATCTTTTCCACGGGATGCCAGAATCTCAATCGGCATACAACCTTCATAGACCCGGAAAAAGTTCTTGTCGCAATCGTGCAGTTCTGCCCGTTCTGCGTTCACTAAAGCCTCATAAAATGCCTCATATTCTTCCTGATTCATCGGGCAGTTGATATAGTCCGCCGTTCCTCTGCCATAACGGGCAGCAAAAAAGACCTTTTCCGCATCCAGACTTTCATACTTGACGATCGGTGCAGCCGCATCGAAAAACCGCAGCCGTGTGCCGCAAAGCTGTTCGATTTGTTCCGCAAGTTTCCCCTCTGTCAGAGGACCCGTTGCAACGACAACATTTTCCTCTGGGATTTCGTCAATGGTTGCAGTTTCTAAGGTAATCAGCGGATGAGAGCGGATTTGTTCCGTTACCAAATCGGAAAAAGCATCCCGATCGACTGCCAGTGCTCCGCCAGCCGGAACAGCAGTTTTTCTTGCACAGGGAATCAGCAATGACCCCATGCGTTCCATTTCTGCTTTCAACAATCCGGCTGCGGATGCCAAGCGGTCTGCTTTCAACGAGTTGGAGCAGACCAGTTCCGCCAGACCATTCCGATGATGTGCCGGACTATAATGCACCGGCTTCTGTTCGTAGAGCGTAATGGCAATGCCGTTCTGGGCAAGCTGCCACGCTGCTTCACAACCTGCCAGTCCGCCGCCAATGACAATTGCCTGTTTCCGTTGTTCTGTCATGCCTGACCTCCGCCTGAAAGATTTTTTTCAAATCCGCAGCCCGGCTTCTCACAAATCAGCTTGCCGGACTTGCCGCCCTTTTGGAACAAGGTCGAACCACACTGCGGACATTGTTCTGCAACCGGAACATTCCACGTCATAAAGTTGCATTCCGGAAAGTTGCTGCATCCATAGAAACTTCTGCCACGCTTGGACTTTTTCAGCACCATTTTTCCGCCGCAAAGCGGGCAGCAGCCCGGCATTTCCTGCACGATCTTTCGGGTATTGGTGCATTCCGGGAAACCGGAACAAGCCAAAAACCGCCCGAACCGTCCGATTTTAATGACCATCTTTTTTCCGCAAACTTCACAGACTTCATCTGTTTCTTCATCCGGAATCTTGACCCGCTTGCCTTCCATCTTTTCTTCGGCCGTTTTTAGTGTCTGAGAGAAATCATCATAGAACTGTTCCAGTGACTGTACCCAATTCTTTTCTCCCCGTTCCACATCGTCCAAATCACTTTCCATCTTGGCAGTAAATTTGACATCTACAATGTTCTTAAAGAGTTCTTTCATCAACTGCGTTACAACTTCACCCAATACCGTTGGTTTCAGCTGTTTGCCCTCTCGCTCCACATAATTTCGAGCAGTAATCGTTGTAATGGTTGGAGCATAGGTGCTCGGTCTACCAATTCCGTATTCTTCCATCGCCTTAATCAGAGAAGCTTCAGAATAACGGGTCGGCGGCTGCGTAAAGTGCTGATTGCCATCCAGTGCACGCAGTTTTAATGCATCGCCCTCGTGCAGTTCCGGCAGATTCTTATTTTCAGATTTATCTTTATCGCCCTTATTATCTCTGGTTTCTTCATACAACACGGTGAATCCATCGAATTTCATCGTAGAACCGCTCGCCTTAAACAAGCAGTTGTCTGCATCAATATCCACAGAAACGGTATCCATCAGAGCATCTGCCATCTGGCTGGCGATGAATCGTTCCCAAATCAGGCGGTATAATTTATACTGGTCAGTCGTCAGGCTGCTTTTCACCTGCTCCGGTGTCAGTTCCGGCATAGATGGACGAATGGCTTCGTGGGCATCCTGTGCATTTTTCTTTGTCTTATAGACCCGTGGCGTTGGTGGGAGGTAGGATTCTCCATAGGCAGAGAGAATATAGTCTGCGGCTGCCTTTTTCGCCTCGTCTGAAATTCGCAGGCTATCGGTACGCATATAGGTAATCAGACCCACTGCACCCATACCCTGAATCTCCACGCCTTCGTACAGTTCCTGAGCAACTTTCATGGTTCGCTTGGACTGAAAACTCAAGCGATACGATGCCTCCTGCTGTAAAGTTGATGTAATGAACGGAGCGGATGGATGTTTTTTCGTCACCCGTTTTTTCACAGACTTTACGATAAACGGTGCCTCCTGCAAGCGTGCAACAATGGCATCTGCCTGTTCCTTGCTGGAGATCTCTGTTTTATCGACTTTCTTTCCGTCCACTGCCGCTAATTTTGCCGAAAAGACTTTTCGGGAAGCTGCTGCGGAAAGCTTTGCGTCAATCGTCCAGTATTCCTGCGGTTGGAATGCCCGAATTTCATTTTCTCGGTCAACAACCAGCCGAACAGCAACCGACTGCACTCTTCCGGCAGACAGACCACGCCGCACTTTTCGCCAGAGGAACGGGCTGAGCTGATAGCCGACGATCCGGTCTAATACCCGCCGTGCTTGCTGGGCATTCACCAAATTGATATCAATTCGGTGTGGGTTTGCCATCCCTGCTTGCACACCGCTTTTTGTGATTTCATTAAAAGCAACCCGATTATTATCCTGCATATCCAGATGCAGCATCTGAGCGATATGCCAAGAAATCGCCTCTCCCTCTCGGTCGGGGTCGGTTGCCAGATAAATTTTATCGCATTTTGCTGCATGTGATTTCAACTGTTTAATAACGTCTTCCTTGCCCTTCATATCCACATACTTCGGCTCGAAGTGGTTTTCAATATCCACACCGAACTTTGACTTTGGTAAGTCCCGGATATGCCCCATGGAGGCAATGACATCAAAATCTTTTCCTAAATATTTTTGAATGGTTTTCGCCTTTGCCGGCGATTCTACAATCACCAAATTTGACATATTCTTTTTCTCCTGTTCCGCTTTGCCGCATTCCGATGCGACATAGTTCTAAACGAACGGGTTTTTCTCAACATACGCAATAATACTGCCCCGGCTGCCGCTGCACCAACTGTTCAATCGCCAATTCCGTCAGACACGCTGCGACTTCCTCGGCATCCTCCTGCAACATCAAAACCATCTGGTCAATGTGCAAGGGCGATTGCTCAAACAGCAGTTCCATGATTCTCTTGGATAGTGGGTCTAAGGTTTCCAGCACAGAACGGTCAACGGTTGGAGCAGATTGCTGCTTTTCTGGAATGGATGGTGAGGACGGTTGTGGTTTCGGCTTTGCAGGTTTTTTCGGTGGTAACTCCACCGCAGCAGCAGCTTCCGAGGAATCCGAAGATTTCAACTGATTCTGTTCCTGCTGCTCTAAAACAGCTTGCATCGAAACTTCTACCAACCGCTGTTCACAGCCATGGTCATATTCTTGCAGGATGTCTTCCGGTGCAAAAACCGGAATCGCACCCTCTCGCAGGTATTTTACCACACCTGCATATTGATTGTCAAATATGTCCGCTGGCGGTAAACAAAAAACAGGCTTGCCCTGTTCCATTGCCTGTTCCGCCGTAATCAACGCTCCGCTGCCGATTGGTGCTTGAATCACCAATGTTCCGCCACTGACACCGGCTAAAATCCGATTCCGCATCGGAAAATTCTGCCGAGATGGTTCTGTCCCCGGCAAGAACTCTGACAACAGCAAGCCGTTCCGCATGATATATTTCTTTGCAGAAGCGTTCGGCTTAGGGTATGGCACATCCAGACCGCAACCCATCACAGCAACTGTCTTTCCACCAGAAAGCAAGGCTGCCCGATGGGCAACCGAATCCAATCCGACCGCAAAACCACTGACCAGCAGCATTCCACTCTTTGCCAGACACCGACACAGCAAATCCGCTGTGCGGATGCTGTACGAGCTGGGCTTTCTTGTTCCAACAACGGTTAAAGCTGGATAATCACTCAGCACAGAAAGATGTCCCTGATAGAACAACACTATCGGCGGATTGTAAATCTGGCGGAGCGATTCCGGATAGTTTTCATCATCGTATGCCACCAGTTCTATCCGTTTTTCTGCACAATTCTGTATCAGTTTTCCGATTTGCTCATTTGTGATGGAACGAATGCTGCGTTGTTCTCGCTCGTGAATAAAAGGCAGGTCTGTTTCCGTCTGCAAGACTTGCCGTACTTTCTGCGGTGTTTCATACTGTTCTAACAGCTTCCAGATTTTCCGGCTGCCTGCCCCAAATACCAACAGCAGCCAGAGCCAGTCATAGATACTTTCCTGTTCCATGTGGATTTCCTCATCTTGGTTTTGTCATTTCCCACATCATAATGCCAGCTGCCATAGCAGCATTCAGCGATTCCATATAGCCTTTCATTGGAATGGTAATCCGGCGTTCACACTGCTGCACAACGGATTCAGGCAGTCCGTTCCCCTCATTTCCAATCCAGACGGCACAGCCGTTGCCCAGTTCACAAAGTCCCACTTGTTCGGCATCGCCCTGCACCACAGAGGCACAGGAAACAATGTTAGCAGCACGCAGGCTCTGCAAAACGGTTTCTGCATCCGGCATCTGCATCACTGGCACATGAAACAATGCTCCCATCGTTGCACGCACGACTTTTGGACTATAAAAATCGCAACTCTGGCAGCAAATCACACCGGAAACGCCCATTGCAGCAGCGGTTCGCAGCAGCATTCCCATATTGCCAGGATCTTGCAGCTGGTAGAGTACCAGATAAGTTTCCTCTGCAACGATTGGGACTTGTTCCGCCGGCATCTGGCAGATGGCAAACACACCCTGCGGATGTTCAGTTTCCGTCAACTCCATAGCAAGTTCATTTGAAATAAGCAAGTGTTTTGTTTCTCTCAAATCAGCCTCTAAAGAGCAAAATTCTTCCTGATAGCGTTCCCACGCTGCTTCTGTCAGGAACAGATGGGTCAGTTTTCTCGAAAAATGCACGGCATCTGTAACCAGCCGATACCCCTCTAACACAAACTGCTGGTTTTGGGTTCTAGCTTTTCGCTGCCGCACCAGTTTTCGGTAAAGCTGAATGGAAGGGTTGTCCTTTGCAGTAATTGCGGTCATGCGGAATTCCATTGCGGTTCTGCCTCCTGTCTGCTGAAAATTTCCCTATATATAACAAAACACGCCCCGTTTTTTCAAAAAAAACCGGAGCGTGTTCCAAGCTTGCCCCTTAAAGAGCAGCCTTTGCCTTTTCTACAATCGCAGTGAAACCTGCTGCATCGGTGATTGCAATTTCAGACAGCATCTTCCGATTCAGGGTAATGCCAGCCTTCTTGCAGCCGTTCATGAACTGAGAATAGTTCATACCATTCAGCTTGCATGCAGCAGAAATTCTGGTGATCCAGAGCTGACGGAATTCTCTCTTCTTCTGCTTTCTTCCAACATATGCATAGTTGCCAGACTTCATTACGGCCTGTTTTGCCATCTTGAAGTGCTTGCTCTTTGCACCAAAATAGCCCTTTGCGAGCTTCAGGGTTTTATTTCTTCTCTTGCGAGTCATCATCGCACCTTTGATCCGTGCCATTTGCTTCTACCTCCGAATATCTATGTGTTTCTCTTTTCTCGATTGACTGTCCGTTCTGCGGATTGTATCTTAGAGATACGGCAGAAGCTTCTTCAGTGCCGGTGCATTGGTTGCATCAGCGATACCAACGGTACGAGCGATTCTCTTCCGCTTGGTGTCCTTCTGGGTCAGTCTGTGTCTCTTATTGGTCTTCTGATACTTTACCTTTCCGTTTGCAGTAACCTTAAACCGCTTCTTTGCACCGGAATGTGTTTTTGTCTTAATCTTTGCCATTGCGAGTTCCTCCTCTTACTTGGATGCCTTCGGTGAAATGAACATGACCATACTGCGGCCTTCCATTTTTGCCGGCTTTTCAACAGTACCAACTGCTGCACATGCTTCCTTGAAGCGGTTGAGCAGTTCTTCTCCGAGCTGCGGATGGGCAATTGCACGCTTACGGAACCGAACAGAAACCTTCAGCTTATCGCCGCCCTCCAGAAACTTCTTTGCCTGATTTACCTTTGTTTCAAAGTCGTGGGTATCGATTGCAGAAAACATCCGGATCTCCTTGATGGAAACCACTTTCTGATTCTTTCTTGCTTCCTTTTCCCGCTTCTGCTGTTCAAAGCAATACTTGCCGTAATCCATAATGCGGCAGACCGGCGGGGTTGCCTGCGGGGCGATCTTTACTAAGTCCAGATCCTGTTCATATGCAAGTTTTTGTGCATCTCTTGCGGACATGGTTCCAAGCTTTGTCCCGTTCTGATCAATGACCAGGATTTCTCTGTCCCGGATCTCTTCATTGATTTGCAGCTCTTGTTTGCTGATAGCCAGCACCTCCAAACATATTATTTTCAAACAAAAATAAAATGCGTACTTTTCAAAGAAAGTACGCACCATTCGACCTCGTTTCCACCAGTTTCCGCACCTGTCTTTACAAACCGGAACGAAACAGGGAATATTGACCGTTTCGACAACAGCCAAACGGTGAGAACGATGATGCTCTGCTTTGTTTTCTCTGGGTATTATAACAGAGTACCGAAAAGATGTCAAGCGTTCCGTTTTAAATTTTACAGAAAATTCACATCTTACGCCGCCTTTCTCTGGCTTTTTCTGCCAGTTTTCAGCTTCTTTCTGATTTTGGATTGACGAATCCCGTTCTTTCTGGTATAATAAAAGCCAGAATGTAACAGCGTGAATTCTTTTTTATCTATGAAATCTATAAACCAAGGGAGTCTTTCATATGCTACAACTTGCAGCCGTGTTCAGCGACCATATGGTTCTGCAAAGAGAAAAAAATATTGTTGTATTCGGCATCGGCGAAGTCGGTGCAATTATCACTGTTTCCATTCCGGAACGAAAATTATATGCCTCTACTACCGTAAAAGAGGATGGCAGCTGGCGGCTGCAATTTCCGCCGCAGCCTGCTGGAACAGGACTCAGCCTGTTTGCCAAGGACAGCCATACAGAAATTCATTTTCAGGATGTTGCCATCGGGGAAGTCTGGCTGGCTGGCGGACAATCCAACATGGAATTTCCGGTGAAGAATGCTGTCAACGGAAAGCTGGAACTTTCCCGCTGTGAACGCAGCCGGGTTCGCTATTATCATGTACAGAGAAGTGGTGTCATGCACGCTGCTTATTTCCAAAACGAACGGAAAAACCGCTGGCAGATGCCAAATCCGACCAATGTTGCGGAATGGTCAGCAGTGGCATATCTTGCCGCAAAGGAACTTTCACAAAAACTGGGTGTCGTTGTCGGAGTCATTGGCTGTAACTATACCGGCACTTCTGCCAGCTGCTGGGTACCGTCTGCCGACCTGACCGGACACACCGCTTTGCATCCGTACTGGGCAGCTTACCTGTCCGCCTGCCGAGGAAAAACCGATGCAGAAATGGCGGCAGATTACGCCGCATATCTGGCATATCAGAATGCATGGGAAAAGCGGATGACTGCCTGCTATCAGGAAAACCCGAAAATCAAGTGGAATCAGGTTCTGGAACGCTGCGGCGAAAACCGCTATCCGGGTCCAATGGGCAGCCGCAACCCATTGCGTCCATGCGGTCTATATAAGACGATGCTTTCTCGAATCATGCCGTACACCCTGCGGGGATTCTGGTATTATCAGGGCGAAAACGATGACAACCGTCCGGACAGCTATGCACAGCTGCTGACTGTTTTGATCAACCGCTGGCGGAAGGACTGGGGCGACGAAACCATGCCGTTCCTGATCGTCCAGTTGCCGATGTTCAGTTACGAAGGGGAAGAATCCCGTACAAACTGGGCAGAACTGCGAGAGGCACAAATGCAGGTATTCCGGACGCTTCGCAACACCGGTTTAGCCGTGACAATGGACTGCGGTGAATACAACAACATGCATCCAGCTGACAAGCGAACCGTTGCACACCGTTTGGCACTGCAAGCCCTGTATCGGGTTTATCGGGCAATTCCAGCGATGGATGCAGAAGCTCCGTACTGTAAAAATGCATATGCATCCGGCGGTGCATATATTCTGCAATTCTCTCAGCCTGTTGTTGCAAAAGATGGCGAAGCAGCGGTATTTGAACTGGCTGGAACAGATGGCGTTTACTATCCAGCGGTTGCAGAATTTCGGGACAACTTTGTCCGCCTGACTTCACCAAATGTGCGGATTCCAGCATCCATGCGGTACGCTTGGCGGAACTGGTGTGATGTTGGCGTTTACGGAAAGAATGGTATTCCAGTTGCTTCCTTCCGCATGCCAAAATAATCAACCTCAAAAGAATGTTCGCAGGTCTGGAATGTGAGAAGTTGCGTGGTCTGTTTGCTTGAAGATTGTCCACTTCTTGAACCACTCCGCCAGCTTCCATTTGACCCGATAGCGTTCAGGATGATAGAGCACATCTTGTTCGGCATCAGAAAAATAGGCTTTTGCCTGCTCGTCCTGTACAGCAACATCTTCCGCCACTGGAATACATAATGGCGGATACATCACACACCACCAATTCTGTCCGGCAGCTGCTCCAATGGTAATGCGAATGGCTTCGTATGTACCAGCCGGCATTGTTAAGTCTTCATAGGTACGTTCTGTAAAGGGCATCGTCACCAACTCGGCTTTGACCGGATAGGAATATCCCTGCTCCTGCACGACCTGTTGTGCAATCGTTTCCATTTCATGCAGGTGAGCTTTTGCAGTGGCTTCCAATGCCTCCCGACTTTCTGGCTGGCTGCTACCAAACAGCGTTTCAGAGGAGGCTAACAGAGCATCTCGCACCTGATACTTCAATTGTTGGTCGGCATCGCTGTCAGAATTTGCAAGGATATGCATCCGCAGAACGTGCTGCTGTAAATCGGAGACGGTTTTTTCTGCCTGAAAGAGATTGCCAAACAGCAAGGTCAACAGGCAGCCAATGAGCAATGCGATTTCCCAAAGTTTGATGGTTCGTTTCATTTCTTTTCACCTCATCAAAAGCATGAGCAATTCTTGCACGTTTTATACACAAGGGCAAAAAAATAACAGCTGGTTTTTGAAAAAAATTTATGTAGAGCGACTAAGAGAATTTTTAGTCGCTTTTTCATGCAACATTTTAACGCTAAAAGGGTTAAAAAAATCTTCTAAAAGTGTTGACATTGCCAAAAAAATGTGATAGAATATAGGAAGTAAGAAATTCACACTAAATTACATCAAAATACGATTAATAATTTAATTGCATGTTTTGATAGCAATATAAGGTATGATTCTTAACTATACTATGGAAAAGAGGAAAATATAATGGGATTTTTCGATACTCTGAATTCTACAGCTAATTCTGTAGGTAATTATTTAAGTTCGAAATGTCTTGAACAATGGGCAGCTATGTGCAAAAAAGCAACCGATGATAAGCTTTTAGAATGGTGGGATGAGAAACAATTCGATCCTGAGGTTGATCAACGCCTTAAAGATGTGGCTGAAAAAGAATTAAGAAGAAGACATTTAATTTGAATGCTTTAGAAAAATTGTAAAAATAGAAAATCATACTTATTCTATCAATTTAGCATAAGTATGATTTTCTAAATAATAAAAAGGAGTGCATTTATATGTCACAAAGTAAGGAAACATTAATTAAAAAATATGAATCAACAGCAGATACATATCAAGAAAAAGACAATCGTGAATGGGCGTATGCAAAGAACGACCTCGGCGATGAGCATTATGGGAAGGCAAAAAAAGCCTATGAGAAAGCAAAAATTAACAGAGAAAAGGCTGAAAAATTGAGAGAAGAAGATTGAATTCACACAAAGAATTCGACAAATTCTCAATGAAAATTCTTACTACAAAGCGACTAAAAACTTTTGGTCGCTTTTGTATGATAGATACGTGCCTTTTACTTTCAAAAAAATAACAGCTGGAGAAACACCAGCTGTTATTTTTTTATGTGTTTTACGATTTTCGGTAAATCGTGTCTTTTAGCACTTGTCGATTCGCATCGCAATCTACTCTTAAAACCGACTCTCCATCAACATCATCTCCATAAAAGGTGTCATCTGCTGGAATCTGCTGCGTTTTCAACTGATAACCGATCAACAAAAACGGTGCACGCAACGTATAACCATAAGATTTTCCAACAGATAAATTTGTGGATAGTTCCGGCAATGCTGTCACAAAAATTCTCGCCATGGCAACCGGATTGACTGCTGCCTTTTTCAGAACCTGTGTCATCACAGTTCGCTGTCTGCTTGCCCGTTCAAAGTCTGCATTGCCAACATAACGGATTCGGCTGTAAGAGAGTGCTTGCTTGCCGTCTAACTTCTGTTTACCGCCACAATCTAACAAATCATCGTTCCGGTCATCCCCCATCAGCTCATTCACTTCACTGATGAGAATTTCGTTGACGGCATCTGCTTCTTCATCAGTGAGGTCTAACTTCACCCCGCCGACTGCATCAATGACATTCGCACAGGCTGCAAAGGAGATCAAAATATAATCATCAATTCGCACGCCATAGTTCGATTCGATGGTATCCATCAGCAACCCTGCTCCGCCATAAGAATACGCTGCATTCAGCTTGCCATATCCATATTCATCATCAATATAAACATAGCTATCTCTCAGAAAAGAAGTCAGGGTCAATTCTCTGGTTTTCTTGTTGATGGACGCTAAAATCATGGAATCGGAACGCCCTCGTTCCTGTGAAAGATCTCTGGAATCCGTTCCAATCAACAGCACATTACTGACATAAGCAGCATCCATAACATCCGAGATATTCGCACGATTTTCTGCAGTTTCCCGATGCATTCGCAAGATTCCAATCAGGGAAACAGCGGAATACAGCACAAACACAATGATAATCACCCATAAAACCGCCCGAATAGCTTTTCCTAAAATGCCGCCACCGACTCGACTTTTCGGGCTTCTGGTACGAGCAGCTTTCTGACGAACCGGCTCTGCCGGAGCAGTTCGCTGGCTTGTACTTCGCTGTGAAGAAACTTGCGGCTTTTGCGGCGGTGGTGCAGCTTGCTGCCGCTGCGGACGTGGGGAAGCAGTTGTTGTAGTTCCCCGATAGGAAGAACCGGAATGCTGCTGTCCGCCAGCATAATTCTGCCGAGGGGCATTGTTATAAGCGTTATAATGCGGTTGCTGCGGTGCATTGCTGTAGCTGTTGTTATACGGCTGTTGTGGTGCATTGCCATAACCGTTGTTATATGATTGTTGGGGTGCATTCCCATAACCGTTGTTATACGGTTGCTGCGGTGCATTCCCGTAACCATTGTTGTATGGTTGCTGGGATGCGTTTCCATAACCGCTGTTATACGGCTGTTGCGGTGCATTTCCATAACCATTGTTGTACGGCTGTTGGGATGCGTTCCCATAACCATTGTTGTATGACTGCTGGGATGCATTCCCGTAGCCGTTGTTGTATGGTTGCTGGGATGCATTGCCATAACCATTATTGTATGACTGCTGAGATGCATTGCCATAACTGCTGTTGTATGGCTGTTCCCGATAGGATGCCGCTTCCTGTTCCGGTGTCATCGGCGTTCCGTGTAATTCCTGTTTTTCTCTGCGGTATGGGTTTCGATCTCGATATTCCGTCTGTACCGCATCTAATTGCTGGGTATCCAGCTGATCTGTGGAGCGTTTCGCTGCAATTTCAGAGGCAGAAACGAATTGTGTTTCCTCTGCATCGGTATTGCGTTGTTTTCGCAAATCCATTTCCTCCTTTATTTCAAGCGGGTGATCAACAAGGTCAACCCTGTCATCACCAACTGGAAGAATAGCAAGGTTTGTGACGTAATATTATCATACCCATTGACCAGAATATAACCAATACAAATGGACAGTCCCAAAATAACAGCAATCACCTGTAATAATAAGCCTGTCGTTGCTGCCCGTTTGATGCTTCTTGCTTCCAATAGCAGACGAGCCGTTCCAAAGAACGAACCATCATGAATCGTAGAGGCACTCACATCTTGCAGCGGAGCGGTTTCTTTTTCATATAAATCATCATCGGCGGACGGCAGAATCTTCAGCATACTATCCGGCACGCCGAACAGCGTTGTCAATCGCTGCAATGTGATGCAACTATCCACACTCTTGATAATAACGGAAATCTGCTCTTCTTTCAACCGCTGCATCTGGCGTTTCACCATCGGGTCAGCGGTAATATCAATGACAAACATCCCTGCCACAACACCGCTGACAGACAAATACAAAACATCCTGGCTGCCGCTGGTCATTTCCAGTTCCCGAACCTTTGTCGGCATACCTTCAACATGATGAGCCATCATCATTTCCCGATTGCCCAACAGCACCCGACGATGACGGATCCAGCCACAAATTCCGAGGTTGTCCTCATAGGAACAATCCTCTACCTGATAGAGCATTCCACCGTCTTTTTCTTCTACCAACGCTGCAAATGCATTCTGTAAAATGCTGTCAGCAGCATAAACCATGCTGGCAGCGTCCAACAATGCTTCTTCCACCTGGAAACCAGAAAAGTTCTTGATGCCGCTGATGGTAATGGACTGATTTGGGAATAGCGTTGCTGCTGGAACTAAAATGGAATTTACATCATAAAAATCGTCTACGCTCTGATAGCCCAGCAATGTACAGCCATGCGGACAAAGCCGCTTTGAGGCACGGTCTAACGGCAGATTGACGGTCAATGGAATCCCGGCACTGCATCCGGCAGTCAAAAGCATCGTCAGAACAGAACAGAAAAACGGAATATTTTCTGCTGGTGTTTCCAGAACGCCAATGCGGATTCCTGTGATAGCAGCCGCCAGCAACAGGGAAATTCCAGCGACAATCGGTGCTAATTTCTTACTGAATCGGTCTGCCAAGTCGGATGCATACGTATGACGGAGGAAATCCGACATCTGTTTTGTTTTCCGGATAGTTGCCAGAATCGGATAATCCTGCACTACCCCACGGGTCAATTCTTCGGCTGCCGTTTCACTCTGTACACAGGTGACAATATACTTTTCAAAGTTTTTCGTCAGCAAGGCAAAGTTCCGAGTGGCACGGCGAATGATGAACAATTTTCCGATGGAGTTCATCAGCAAAATAAAGCTGGAAACGGGCAAGAAAATATGCACCAAGTTGTGCTGCATTGGCTCTGGAACGAAAATCGTTGCCAGAACCGTCAATAGACACGGAATCAATGGCATTGCTGCAATCGTGTCGCTGTCCGCCTCTCGGTGGAACAGCTTTCGCATTCCATTGATGACAGTTGGAAATGTAATAAACAGAATCAACAGCCCTAAAATCAGGTGTAGGAAACAATATCCCCGTACCGTCATCAACTGCGATAATGCCGGATACAAGAGTGTATCACTTGATTCTCCGATGGCAAGAAATGCACCGATTACGGTCAATACTGCCAGCGATACTGTCCGGAAAAAGACAGCGTTCCGCAGCAAATTGATGTTGACCCGAATTTCCGCTTCCTGATTGGGAATGGATTTCGGTTCTGGCGGAACAGGCTTCTGTACCTTCACCCGTGGCGTTTTTTCTTTCTTTGGTTTTCTCGACTTTTTCGGCTGTTCTGGTTCAGTATAAGTGCTTTCCTGAACGACAACCTTCTTGAATCTTGCTGTATAAGACTCATTTTCTTCTGGCTGTGGTGCTGGTTCTTCTGTCGGGTCAAATCCGCTTGAGCCTGGGATTTTTGATTCCGAATCGTCCCACCATCCTGAATGAGAAGATTCTTCTGTTGTCCAATCGGTTTCCAGCGGTTGTTCCGCTGGTGCATAACCTGCTGCAAATTCTGGTTCTGAATTTGGCACGTCATTTGTGACAGATGCTAAAGTAGATTCTTCTACTGGAATTGATTTTTGTTTCTTTGGTTTCTTTTCTGTCGTACTTTCTTCTGTTTTTTGGGCTTCTGTATTGGGGTTGATTTAACTAGTTCTGATTCCGTGGCAACTGGTGATTCTTCCGGTTGCATATATTCTTGCACAGGTGGTGTATACGGTTCTTCCGGCTGAGCAAATTCCTGCACGGGTGGTACATACGATTCTTCTGGCTGCGTATATTCTTGCACAGGTGGTGTATACGGTTCTTCCGGCTGAGCAAATTCCTGCACGGGTGGTACATACGATTCTTCTGGCTGCGTATATTCTTGCACTGGCGGCATATACGCTTCTTCTGGCTGCGTATATTCTTGCACGGGTGGTGTATACGATTCTTCCGGCTGGGCAAATTGCTGCTTGGACGGTTTTTCTTTTTTCTTCCGTGCCTTTTTCTGCTTTTTCGGCTTTTGTACCGGAGTTGGTTCAACTGGTTCTGGTTCTGTGATAATTGGTGGTTCTTCCGCCTGTACAGGTTCTTGCACAGGTGGCATATAGGACGTTTCCGGTTGCACCGGCTCTTCCTGCACGGGTGGCATATATGATTCTTCCGGCTGTGCGGATTCCGGTAAAGATGGCGTTTCTTTTTTCCACCATTGCCACCATTTTTTCTTTTTCGGCTTCTGTTCCGGAGTCGATTCAAGCGGTTCTGATATTGTCGAAACCGTTACTTCTTCCTGTACAGGTTCTTGTACAGGCGGTGTGTACGGCTTTGGCTCTTCCACCTTTTGTACAGGCGGTGCATACGGCTTTGGCTCTTCCACTTTCTGCACAGGCGGTGTATACGGCTTCGGCTCTTCCGCCTTTTGTACAGGTGGTGTATAGGGCTTCGGCTCTTCCACTTTCTGTACCGGCGATGTATATGGCTTTGGCTCTTCTACCTTTTGTACAGGCGATGTGTAAGGCTTTGGCTGTTCCACCTTTTGTACAGGTGGTGTGTAAGGCTTCGGCTGTTCCACCTTTTGTACAGGTGGTGTATACGGCTTTGGCTCTTCCACCTTTTGTACAGGCGATGTGTAAGGCTTCGGCTCTTCCACTTTCTGTACAGGTGGTGTATACGGCTTTGGCTCTTCCACCTTTTGTACAGGTGGTGTATACGGCTTTGGCTCTTCTACTTTCTGCACAGGCGGTGTGTAGAACTTTGATTGCGGTTCTACTGGCTGCCGATACGCATCCGCAGGCTCTGGATAACGCGGCGGTACTGCATGATTGACCTGCGGAACTCGTTTCTTCCCAGAAAACCATCTTTTCGCAACAGGCTGCTTTTTCTCCTGCTGTTGCTTTTGCTGCTTTTCCTGTTGTTTTGCAGGACTGGTCAGCAGCGTTTCAAACGCATGCGAAATTGGCTGTTTTTTCTGTGGCTGCTGTTGTTCCGCCTTTAAGGCAGCAACTGCCGCAGCTGCTTCCGCTTCTGCCTTTGCAACTGCCTCCTGAGCCTCTCGCAAGGTTTCCTGCAAGGTCTGTGTTGGCGTAATTGCCGGAAATGTTTCCGTCTTTGCCTTTCGCCACTCTGGTTCTGGTTCTGTCAGCGATTCTCGCTGATAAGATTGCTCGGTACGTTTCTTGGGCTTCCGACTTTTCTGTGCCTGCTTCTTCTCTTTGGCACGGGTGGAATCCTGCATTTCCTGAATCGCTGGCTGATATGCCGGCTGCTCCGGCTTCTGTTTAGATTCTGGCGATTCCAATAAAACTGCACCATCATAATCTGAAATATGATCGCTCTTCGGATTCGGTGTGGTCTGCGGACGAATCGCAGGAGAACGAACAAACGACACCTTTGGACGCATGAGTTCCAGCGTCTGGAATGCAGCCGTTCGGCTCTCTTCTACATCGGTTCGCCGCTGATAGCGATTCTGTTTGATTTGATTGATATTTGCCGCCATTTCAGAACGGTAAGGAGAATACGGGGTACGCTGTCTGGTACGGCTGGATGCATAAGAATACGCCTCCGCAGATGCTTCGGTACTCGGTGGTACATTTCTTCTGCCGGCGGCATGATTCAACATTTTTTGTGTTTCCAACTTTCCGGACGGAGATTCTTTTTTCCCTTTCGTTGCTTCGTCGGACTGATATTCTTTTAAAATTTCCTCAACGGAAAATTTTTGATTTGCCATATTTTGCTGTTACACTCCTTTAAAGCAGGGGATTGCAGAACGGCAGATTCTGCAACTTATGGTTTTCCGGATGGATTCCGCCGCTGCCGCACTGCCTCATACATAAAAATGCTGGCTGCAACGGATGCATTCAGGGAATTGACTTTTCCGTACATCGGCAGGCTGAGCAGCTGGTCGCAGTGTTCCCGCACCAGTCGACCCATGCCATTTCCCTCTGAGCCGATGACAAACGCTGTGCCATCCCGAAAATCTGTCTGCGTATAATCCGTTCCGGCAGCATCTGTTCCGTAGATCCAAATACCATTTTGCTTGAGTTCTTCCATGGCTGCCACCAAATTGGGGACTCTCGCCACTTTCACCCAGCTGACTGCACCGGCAGAGGTCTTTGCAACGGTTGCATTCAACGATGCACTTCGCCGTTTTGGAAGGATGATACCATGAAAGCCTGCCGCCTCTGCGGTTCGCAAAATTGCACCCAAATTGTGCGGATCCTGAATTTCATCGCAAATCAGCAGCAGCGGTTTTTCGCCTTTTTCCGCAGCATATTCCAAGATTTCTGCAATGCTGGCATAGGTTGCACAAGCACCATCTGCCACAACACCCTGATGGGTCTGGCGGGTCATCTGGGATAACCGAGCATCTGAAACAATTTTCACTGGAATGCCCTGATCGGCTGCCAGCTGTGCAATCTGTCCTAAAATGCCCTGTTTTCCGCTCATATAAATCGTATCTAACGGCGTACCGCTCTTCAAAGCCTCCATGACCGGATTTCTTCCGGCAATGCGGTTTTCTTCTTCCTGTGGGGCAGCGGTACGGTTTCTTGGTTGTCTTTCCGGCTTCATCTAAATTTCCTCAGTCCTCTTCTGGTGTAAATGCCAGCCGGACATCCTCTTTTTTCCGGCTGGTAAATTTCAAAAATGAATAAAAGTCATGGCAGAATACCATGACTTTTATTATAGCATGTTTCCAAAAAAAGTACAAGGTCTTTTTTCTGGTTTTCATAAAGTTTTTGCGGAAATGGAAAATTTTCTGCAACCGTTGATTCTGAAATTTTACAGGACTGCAAAACAAACCGCACACGCTGCCGCTGCTGAGAGCACCGCACTGCAAAACAGTGGCAATGTCCGCTTCCAGAACGGCGGCAACGGGTTCGGTTCTAATTCCTGCAAATACTCTCTGGCGGCTGCCTGTGCAAGCTCCGGCGGCAGCTGTGTGATGCCCGGACGGAGATAAAAAATTGCCTTTTCAAAATACGCACTGTCCGGCTGATGCACTTCAATCACTTTTTTATGAACCCCTTTTACCATGTTGCAATTCCTCCTGTATGATTGGATTTACCATCAGTATGAACCACATTCCGACAGTTTAAACCATCGAAAAAAAGAAATCCCGTACAGAATGGAATCTGCACGGGAAAATCTGAATCTGGCACCCCCTACCGGAATCGAACCGATGACCAATTCTTAGGAGGAATTTGTTATATCCACTTAACTAAGGGGGCAACGATGTTATTATAGCATATCTGCAAAAAAATTGCAACCATCATTTTTACCCCGTAATTTTCCGGAGAATTTGCGTTCTACTCTTGCATCTTTCCGCTTTTTTCGGTATAATAGAGAAAAGAACGCTCAGGAGAAAGAGGAGAAGTACCATGAAAAACGGGTTTTTCCCGATTGCCTGTGCAACGCCCCCCCTACGGGTGGCAGATTGCACCTATAACGCCGAGCAAATCATTTCCCTGACCAGAGAAGCTGCAAAAAACGGCAGTAAACTGGTCGTCTTTCCGGAACTTTGCATAACCGGATACACTTGCGGTGATTTGTTCCTTCAGCAAATTCTATTAGACGGTGCGTTGCAAGCACTGCGTACCATTTTGAAAGAAACCAGTGACCTTTCCTGTATTTGTATAGTTGGTCTGCCCATCCGGCACGCCGGAGCACTCTATAACTGTGCAGCGGTCTGCTATCAGGGTTCTGTATTGGGCATCGTTCCAAAGCAGCATCTGCCCAACTACGGAGAATTTTACGAACAGCGTCACTTTACCCCTGGTATACCAGCAGACGGCAAGACGTTCTGGCAAGCAGATGGCATTGCTCCCTGCCCGTTCGGAGCACAACAGCTGTTCCAGTGTGCAGAAGCACCAGATTTCACCTTTGGCGTGGAACTCTGCGAAGATGTCTGGGTTGCAGATACGCCTTCCGTTGCAATGGCTCGGATGGGTGCAACGCTAATTGTCAATCTCTCATGCAGCGATGAAATCATTGGAAAAGCTGCTTACCGCCGTACCATTTTGCAGGCAAAATCCGGCAGCCTGTTCTGTGCCTATGCGTATACAGATGCTGGCATGGGCGAGTCCACACAGGATATGGTCTTTGCCGGACACAACTTGATTTTAGAAAACAGTACAATTCTGGCAGAATCCAAGCTGTTTTCAGATGGTCTGCTCTATGCAGAGCCGGACTTGCAGCGAATGGCAGCAGAACGGCAGCGTTCCAACTCGTTCCAGCCGTTGCCGCTGACAACGGTCTGCACAAGATTTTCCATGCCGCTGACAGAAACTGCCCTGCATCGCTTTTTCTCTCCGACACCGTTTGTGCCTGCCGGAGCAGCAGAACTTTCGGAACGCTGCGAAACCATTTTGACGTTGCAGGCAACTGGTCTGGCAACCCGTCTACGGCACATCGGCTGCAAAACGGCAGTGGTTGGCTTATCTGGCGGACTGGATTCCACATTGGCACTCATTGTCATGGTGCATGCTTTCGACCTGTTGGGGCTGCCAAGAAGCGGAATGTTAGCAGTTACAATGCCCTGCTTTGGTACGACAGACCGTACTTATCAGAACGCTTGCCGTCTGGCAGAAGCCTATGGGGCAACTCTGCGAGAAATTCCGATTCAAAAGAGTGTTCGACAGCATTTTGCTGACATTGGTCAAGACGAATCCGTTCACGATGTCACCTATGAAAACAGTCAGGCAAGAGAACGGACACAAGTCCTGATGGATCTCGCAAACCAGTGCGGCGGGATTGTTGTTGGCACGGGTGACCTCTCAGAATTGGCTCTGGGCTGGGCAACCTACAATGGCGACCATATGAGTATGTATGCTGTCAACGCCTCCATTCCAAAGACATTGGTACGCTATCTGGTACAGTATGAAGCCAGCAAAACACCGGAAGCACTCCGTGCCGTCCTGCTGGATGTTTTAGATACGCCCGTCAGTCCGGAACTGCTGCCGCCAGAACCAGACGGTACGATTGCACAGAAAACAGAAGATTTGGTTGGCCCTTATGAGTTGCATGACTTCTTCCTGTATTATGTGCTGCGATTTGGATTTACGCCATCTAAAATTTATCATCTGGCACAAAAAGCACTGGGTGGAAAATATGAAACAGCGGTCATCTTGAAGTGGCTTCGCAGTTTTTATCGGCGGTTTTTCTCTCAGCAGTTCAAGCGTTCCTGCCTGCCAGATGCTCCGAAAGTCGGCAGCGTTACCCTCTCCCCAAGAGGCGACTGGCGAATGCCAAGCGATGCCTGCCGGACACTGTGGCTGGCAGATCTGGAACAGCTGTAATTTTTGTTTCTTCGTTGCAATCGCAACTTTGATTTTATTTTCACATCAGAAAGGAAGTATCCCAAATGACTTACAAAGAAGAATTTATCCGGTTTATGGTGGACTGTGGCGTTTTGACGTTCGGTTCGTTTACCCTCAAGAGCGGCAGACAAGCCCCATATTTCATCAATACCGGCAACTATAAAACCGGCAAGCAGCTGGCTCAGCTCGGCAAATACTATGCTGCCTGCATGAAAGAACACGGACTGAACCCAGACACCCTGTTTGGTCCTGCTTACAAGGGCATTCCGCTTGCAACGAGTGCAGCTGTTGCTCTGGCAACCGAATACGATCAGGAAGTCGGCTACTGCTTCGACCGGAAAGAAGTCAAAGACCACGGCGAAGGCGGCATGTTTGTCGGCAAGAAGCTGGCTGATGGTGACAAGGTTGTCATCATCGAAGACGTTATGACCTCCGGCAAGGCAATGGCAGAAGTTTACCCGAAGCTGACGGGTGCAGCAAAGGTGGACATCATCGGCATGGTCATCACGGTAGACCGGATGGAAAAGGCATTGCAGGGCAATCAGTCTGCCGTTCAAACTGTCTATGAAACCTATGGCGTTCCGGTTTATGCGATCGTCAACATGGAAGACATCATTGCAGCCATTCAGAACGATGTCATTCCGGGGAAGGAATATCTGGATGCTATGCTGGCATATCGGGAACAGTATGGCGTAACAGCATAACATTCTCCCCATCTCGAACCAACAGAATGCCCCTTTTCTGCACGGACAAAGGGGCATTTTTCTATCATCCCTTTGAAATTTGAAAAAGGAGGCATTCATTCTTTGGCAAAACAACACTGGAAAGGCAGCGTCCTATTAGCACCTGTTCCACCGGTACTGGTTAGCTGTGGAACAATGGAACACCCCAATATCTTAACAATTGCATGGACAGGGGTTCTGAACACGCATCCGCCTATGGTTTCTATTTCTGTCCGTCCCACTCGCTATTCTTACCCGATTCTCATGGAACAACGAGAATTTGTCATCAACCTGCCGACTTCTGCGATGTGTCGGGAAACGGATTTCTGCGGCTGCCGGAGCGGAAAAGATATTGATAAATTTCAAGCCTGTCATTTTACCCCAGAACCAGCACAAACCGTTTCTGCTCCGCTGATTGCAGAATGTCCGATCAGTCTGGAATGCAAAATTCAATCCACACAACTGCTCGGCACACATGAATTGATGCTGGCAGAAATTACAGCAGTCAACGTAGAAGAACGCTATGTGGACAGCAAAGGCAAGTTGAATTTACAACAAATGGGGCTGCTCGCCTACGCTCATGGGGAATATTTCTCGCTGGGCAGAAAATTAGGCGATTTTGGATATTCCGTCCGCAAGAAGAAAAAAGTTCCAAAACGAAACGGAACGCCCAAGCGTCCCCCATCCGGAACAAAAAAATGATGACCATTCGTCCTTATCAACCAGAAGATTGTGCCACGCTGGCAAGTTTATTCTTTCACACAGTACACACCATCAATGCAGCGGATTATTCCACAGAACAGTTACAAGTATGGGCAACTGGAACGGTTGACCTTGCCGCATGGAATACCGCTTTTCTGGCACATATCACAAACATTGCGGAAATTGAAACAACCATTGTGGGCTTTGCAGACCGCACCCGTTCCGGCTATCTCGACCGCCTATTTGTCCACCACCAATATCAGCGGATGAGTGTTGCAACTGCACTTTGTGATGCACTGGAAGCCGATTTTTCCGGAGTAATTACCACACAGGCTTCTATCACTGCAAAACCATTTTTTGAACAGCGGGGATATCGGGTGCTCTGTTCCCAGCAAGTGGAACGGCAAGGTGTTTTTCTCACCAATTACCGCATAGAAAAACGCATTCTCCCCGAAAAATCCCCACAGAACGGAGTGACTTTATCATGACAGACCGTTTAAAACAACAGCTGGATTTCATCCTAGAAATCGACCAGGAAAAAAATATTCTCCGGCAAACCCACCTTTCCCACCATGGCAGACGAGAAAACGATGCGGAACACGCTTGGCATATGACCATTATGGCATACCTGCTGAAAGAATACGCCAATGAACCCATCGACATCGCAAAAGTGATGATGATGTGCCTGCTGCACGATGTGGTAGAGATCGACGCCGGCGACACCTACGCTTATGATGAAGTTGGCAAGCAGACCCAGCAGGCACGGGAAGCCGCTGCAAAAGAACGCATTTATTCGCTCCTGCCGGACGACCAGAAACAGGAATTACAGGCACTGTTTGACGAATTTGAAGCCCGGCAGACCCCTGAATCTAAATTTGCCCGTGCCATGGACAACTTACAGCCGCTCCTGCTCAACGACAGCAATCAGGGCAGCGACTGGAAAGAACATACTGTCACGGCAGAACAGGTCTACCAGCGGCAGAATCAAACGAAAGATGGTTCAGAAATCCTCTTTAATCTAACCGACCAGATTCTCCAAAAAAACATTGCAGACGGAAATCTGCCAGATGCCGTTCCGAAAATCTCGTAATTTTGCACAAAAATCAATTGACAACCGCACACAGATTATGCTATAATAGAAAAAGCAGTGAAATTTCCCTGCCTTTCCATGAAAAAAATTTTTAAATTACCGTTGAAAAGGAGTAACCCCTCATGGCAAAAACAATTGATGAAATCGTAGCAGAAGCAAAAAGCGGCTTAACCGGTGAAAGCAATGTCGATATGGTTCATCTGGAACATATCGTAGAAGAATATGCTGGCACAGAAATCGGAAAAGAAGTGGAAAGCCGGATGTCCGACCTTGCTTATGAAATTCTTCCAGATGAGAAAAAAGAAAAAATTGCAAAAATGCTGTATATTGACGGCAAACGGATGGACAAGGTTTTCGCAGAAGCCGTTGAACTGGTCAACCAGAAAAAAACCAAGGAAGCTTTCAAGCTGACCGAAGCCCTCTATACAAAGATCTGCATCAACTTCCGGGAAACGGAAGAACAGTTGTACTTGAGCATGCGGAACACGCTGGAACATCAGCTGTATCTGTTCTTCTATCATCCGTCTAAGAAACTGGTTCGTGCTCCGTTTGACCTGTGTGCAATGGTGATGCTGCACGGCTATGTACTGCTGGATCTCGGCAGAGCAGAGGAAGCTGTTTCCGTTCTGGAAGATGCGATTCGCTACAATCCGCTGAATCCAGACCCGTATTTTGAAATGGCAGAATGCTATAAGTATCTGAAGCAGCCGGAAGATTTGCTCGGCGTAACCAAGGAAACCCTTGCCGTTGCCACTACACCGGTAACACTCTCCAGATGCTATTGCAATCTCGGTTACTACTGCATTGAAAAGAAAGACTATGACAGTGCCGTTTGCTTCTATTATGAAAGCTTGATCTATGCCGACCATCCGGGCGTACAGGCAGAATTACACCACATTCACACCATCACCCAGAAAAAGATTGTTCCGCCGACCAGAGAAGAAGTCAACAAGGCATTTGAAAAGTACGGCATGGAACCGGGTGCAAGCAAGGAAGTGGTTGGTGTTGCTGCCGCTCTGGCAAAGGAAGCCATCGAAAAGAAAGACCTGTCCGGCTCACAGTTCTATCTGCTTGTTGTTTACAGCCTGACCAATGACCCAGAAGTGAAGGAACTGCTGGAAAAGGTTTCCCCGAAGAAAAAGGCTGCCAAAACAGAAGCAGGTGAAAAGCCGATCACACAGACCAAATAATCCCGTTTCTACACAAAAAGGAGTGGTGAAATGGGCGATTGGATTGGATTCAGCATCATACTGCTTTTCTCCATTGGTTGTTATGTGCTATCTGGATTCTTCCTGCACGGAAAAGGTGCATGTTTGATTGCCGGATATAACACCATGTCCAAAAAAGAACAAGAACAATACGACCAGAAAAAGCTTTGCCGCTCTGCTGGCTACGGCACGCTCATCATCGGAATGGCATTGACTTTGCTATCGTGTGTGATTCTGCTGACAGAAATCATTCCCGTTCTGCCGGAATGGATGCTAACCGCTGGTTACATCGGCTCTTGCAGCATTGTAGCACTGGTTGTGTTGGGCTGTTTGCTGTTCAGCAATACCAAAGCAAAAAAATAATCAATCGTGTCCGCAGTCGTGCGGAACATCAGGAGGACTTACCATGGAACAATGGGATATTTACGATGAAAACAAACAGAAAACCGGACGGACGATGAACCGCAATGACTGGAATATGCAGCCGGGCGATTTTCACCTGACGGTACTGGGCGTATTACGCCGTCCAGATGGTACTTACCTGATTACCCGCCGCAGAATGGACAAAGAATGGGCACCGGGCTGCTGGGAAGTACCGGGCGGCGGTGTTCGTGCCGGAGAATCTGCCGAAGATGCTGTAAAACGAGAAATCTTAGAAGAAACTGGCGTGGATGTTTCTAACGCAGATGGCGGCTATGTTTTCTCCTACAAGCGAGTAAATCCAGAAGAGAAAAACAACTATTTTGTTGACATCTTCCGCTATACCATGGATATTCCGGATTCTGCTGTACATACACAGAAACGGGAAGTCATGGAATATGCGTTTGCAACGCTGAAACAGATTCAGGAATACGGAAAACAAGGCGTATTCCTGCACTACGACAGCATCAAGCAGGTATTTACCGACTAATTTTATATTCACAACAACCATACAAAAAACGGACAGGATGACGATTTCATGCCATCTTGTCCGTTTTTCTGTCTATTTATAAAATCTCTGCTAAAATCGCATTGGATACCAGACACCCTTGTGGGGTCAATGCCACACGATCATCCAAAAATTCTACCAGCCCACCAGCTGCATACCGCTGTAACTTTTGCAGCTGTTCCGGATGCAGCCAGCTGCATGGAATTCCCTTCCGCAGCCGCAGCCCCAGCAAGATCTGTTCTTCTCGGGTACAAGGGTTGTCATCTTCCAATGCTGTCGGCTGGGTTGCTGCCGCACAGAACGCCTGCAAATCCGAGGGCACATAAAACCGCTTTCCACCATAGCAGGAATGGGCAGATGCCCCAAACCCCAAATACGGTTCACAGTTCCAATACTTGCAGTTATGCCGGCTCTCATAGCCTGCTTTTGCAAAGTTGGAGATTTCATATTGCAAGAAACCAGCTGCTTGTAAGGTTTCCACCGTCTGCAAATAAAAATCTGCGGTTGTATCTTCATCCGGCAGCTGCTGCACCCAGTTCATGGATGCAAACGGTGTTTCCGGCTCTACTTTTAACAGATAAGCTGAAATATGCTGAATGGGTAAGGCTGTCAATTGTGTCAAAGTATCCTGTAATTCTGCTGTTGTCTGTTTGGGCAATGCCAACATGACATCGCAGGACAGATTCTGAAATCCGGCTGCTGCTGCCTGCTCTACTGTTTCGATTGCGGTTTTGGCATCATGCAGCCGTCCCAAGCGTTTCAACTGCACATCAGAAAGCGACTGCACACCAATGGAAAGCCGATTGATGCCAATTTCTCGCAGCTGCCGCAGTGTTTCACGATTGACCGTTGCCGGATTGCATTCCAATGTAATTTCGGGCTGCTGGAGAGAAACCGTTTCAGAAATCGTCTGCAAAATCTTCTCCAACAGAGAAACAGGCAGCAGGGACGGCGTTCCGCCACCAAAATAAATCGTATCTACTGGCAAATCGGTTTGCATCTGCCGCAAGAACCGACAAAGAGCCATTCCATACTGTTCGATTCGCTCTGCTGTCTGCGGAACGGAATAGAAATCACAATAGGGACACTTCCGCACGCAAAACGGAACGTGAATATAAATCCCCAGCGTGGATTCACTCGGCATCGTTCCGCACCACTTTGGTCAACGGACAGAAAAATGCATCAAATAGCATCGAAAGCAGCCATGCTACTATAATCGTTCCTGCCATAATCAAATATGCCTTGGCATCGCTACTTTCAATGAAATAGGTTACAAATACAATGATAATTGCAACCACCATCAGCACCATCCGGACAATGGCAGAGGTTTTGCCGTTGACGACCCGTCTGCCGCAGGCTTTGCAGACTCTGCCTTTGGTGTTCATGTTGCCGGCAAGGGCTTTGGTCAGGGGATTAAAAGACTTTTTGCCACAATAAGGGCAATCATAAATCGAATGTTTTTCCGCCATAAGAGTTCCTTTCTCTATTATTCTTCATCCAGTTTCAGCACGCTCATGAAAGCTTCCTGCGGAACTTCTACTGTACCCAGCTGCCGCATCCGCTTCTTGCCTTCCTTTTGCTTCTCCAGCAGCTTCTTCTTTCTGGTAATGTCACCGCCGTAGCACTTCGCCAAGACATCCTTCCGCATTGCCTTAATCGTTTCTCTTGCGATAATCTTTCCGCCAATGGCTGCCTGTACTGGTACTTCAAACAGCTGCCGTGGAATGTTTTCCTTCAGCTTTTCCACAATCTTTCTTGCCCGTTCATACGCCTTATCCTTGTGAATGATAAACGACAGAGCGTCAATTACATCGCCATTCAGCAGAATATCCAGCTTGACCAGCTGAGAAGCTGCATAACCCGTCACTTCATAATCAAAAGATGCATAGCCTTTTGTACGAGATTTCAACACATCAAAGAAATCATATACAATTTCATTCAGCGGCAAGTGATACTTCAATGATACACGGGTATCATCCAAATACTGCATATCCAGAAATACCCCACGCCGATTCTGGCACAGTTCCATAACGTTGCCTACATAGTCCGGCGGTGTCAGGATTTCTGCCTTCACCATCGGTTCTTCTGCCAACTGAATCAAAGCTGGGTCTGGATAGTTGGTCGGGTTGTCAATCATCTCTACATCCCCGTTTGTCATCGTAACCCGATAAATAACAGATGGTGCAGTGGTAATCAAGTCTAGATTATATTCCCGTTCCAGCCGTTCCTGAATGATTTCCATATGCAGCAATCCCAGGAATCCACAACGGAATCCAAAGCCCAGTGCAATGGAGGTTTCCGGTTCAAAGGACAGCGACGCATCATTCAGCTGCAACTTCTCCAGTGCTTCCCGCAAATCGCCATACTTTGCACCATCTGCCGGATAGATACCAGAGAACACCATTGGATTGACTTTCCGATAACCCGGCAGCGGTTCTGCACAAGGATTGTCTGCCAGTGTCACCGTGTCACCAACTTGTGTATCGCCAATGCTCTTAATGGAGGCGGACAGATAGCCAACTTCGCCGGCAGAAAGCTGTCCAACATTCACCAACCGTTTTGTATCCATATAGCCAGCTTCTACAATGGTAAATTCTGCACCGGTTGCCATCAGGCGAATGGTATCGCCGACTTTCACCGTTCCCTCTTTGACACGAATATAAATCACAACGCCCTTATAGGCATCATAATAGCTGTCGAAAATCAGGGCTTTCAGCGGTGCGTTCGGGTCGCCATTTGGGGCAGGAATATCCGTGACAATGCGTTCCATCACTTCGCCGATGTTGATGCCCTCTTTGGCGGAAATCCGTGGAGCATCCATTGCTGGAATTCCAATGACGCTTTCAATTTCCTGACAAACCCGTTCCGGGTCAGCTGCCGGCAGGTCAATCTTATTGACAACTGGAACGACTTCCAAATCATGTTCAATTGCCAGATAGGTATTTGCCAAGGTCTGAGCCTCAATGCCCTGCGAAGCATCGACAACCAGAATTGCCCCCTCACAGGCTGCCAGACTTCTGGATACTTCATAGTTAAAGTCCACGTGTCCCGGCGTATCAATCAGGTTAAACACATACGTTTTCCCGTCTTTTGCCTTGTAATTCAGGCGGACAGCACGGGCTTTGATGGTAATGCCCCGTTCCCGTTCGATGTCCATATTGTCCAGAATCTGTTCTTCCATGTCCCGCTTTGCAACCGTAAAAGTCTGTTCGAGAATCCGGTCTGCCAGTGTGGATTTTCCGTGGTCAATATGGGCGATAATGCAAAAATTCCGAATTTGTTCCATGCTATTTGATTCTCCTTGTCGTTGGTTCAGCGAATGCCTTTGCAGTGTGCCAGCTTTTCTTGCAGGCACGCCATGACTTGCACGTCATCATTTGGCTGAAATGCATTCCGCTTTAAAATATAAGTGCTGTTCGTGGATTTTACATACAGGAAAAAATAAGTGTCATCCTGTAAAAATCGAGTAATATCCGTATAGGGCAACTGCAAATCTCTGCCATCTGGAATGCCTTCATCCCGAATTTTCAGCATCTGTGGCTGAAAATAATAGTGATTGATGAGCGGTGCAGACGAATTGCAGAGCTGCTGCGTGACTTGTTTCAATACTTTTTTGTTGCTCCAGATGGGCATGATCAGCAAAAATCCGGCAACCAGTGCACAGAATAGAATCCCATAGAAATAGCTTTGTATCCATGTTCCGATTACAAACAAATAGCCGATTTGCCAAATTGCACCCAGTAAAAAAAGTCCGGCAATGAGATAACGGGCAAGTTGCCCATGTTTATTCATTGCCTTTTGCATTGCCATCACAGCCGGCACTGTGACTTCTGTTTTATTTTCCAGTATCATTGTGCACACTCCTTTCGGGTTCTGTGATTGTTATTATAGCACATTTTCCCGTTTCTTGTAAAGTATCAATCACAAATCTGCGTTCAGCGGTAATCACACTTTTCACATTGAATCATTGGATGTATTTGTTCCTCTTTGTGATATGCCCCAGCCCATTGACAAATCTGCTGCAAAATCGGCACAACAGACGTTCCCTTTTCCGTCAGCTGGTATTCCACTCTTGGCGGAATTTCATCGTAAGAAGTTCGGAGCACCATGCCATCTGTCATGAGTTCTTTCAACGTCGATGACAGCACCGCATCCGTAATATTCCCCATTTCTTTCCGCAAAATGCTATATCGGAGCAGTGCTTGTGCTGTCAGCACGCAAATAATCCGAGATTTCCACTTTCCGCCGAAGATGGCAAGCCCATATTCCAGCGGACAGCGAATATCTTTTTCCATTTTGGGTTGATACACGAATGATTTCTCCTTTCTGGTTTGATTTTGTTTTCCACAAGCCACTTTCCTTTCCACAGTTACTTGGATTTTCCGAGCAGCCGATTTTCACAAAAAGCCGGTACGGGCATTGCTGCCCATACCGGCTTCTGTTACTGCTTGTTCAAACGGTCAATGCTTATTCAGCATCTTCGCCTTCTGCTTCGTCTTCAAGCAGAGCACGCATGGAAATGCTAATCCGCTTGTTTTCGATGTCGATATCGATGATCTTTACCTTTACAACATCGCCGATTGCAACGATATCCTTTACATTTTCAACCCGCTTGTCAGCCAGCTGAGAAATGTGAATCAGACCGTCTACGCCATCCATAATCTGTGCGAATGCACCGAACGGCGTGATGGAAACGATGGTTGCATCTACGATATCGCCAACTTCGTAGGTAGCCTTAAACTTTTCCCACGGGTTGTCTTCGGTCTTCTTGTAGCCCAAAGAAATGCGGTTGTTTTCCGGATCCAGTTCCTTGATGTAAACTTCGATCACATCACCAACCTTAACAACTTCGCTCGGATGCTTAATCCGCTTCCAGGACAGTTCAGAAATGTGAACCATACCGTCGATGCCGCCCAGGTCTACAAATGCACCATAGCTGGTCAGGGACTTTACTTCGCCCTTGTAAGTTGCACCAACTTCTGCAGTTTCCCAGAACTTTTCCTTTGCAGCTTCCTTTTCAGCCTTCTGTACGGCACGAATGGAGCCAACTGCTCTTCTTCTGTGTTCGTTGACTTCGAGAATTACAAACCGAACCTTGGTCTTTACCAGTGTATCCAGTTCAGCCCCTCTCGGCAGACCGCTCTGGGATGCCGGAATGAATACCCGTACGCCAGCGTAAGCAACGATGATGCCGCCCTTTACAACGCCCTGTACAGTGCCTTCCAGTACGGTATCATTTTCCTTTGCAGCTACGATTTCTTCGAAGCCCTTCTGTTCGTCAACCTTCTTCTTAGACAGGGTTGCAGTACCATCCTGGTCATTGGTCTGGATGACAATCAGATCCAGTTCGTCACCAACGTTGACAACATCAGCCGGCTTCAGGGACGGATCATCGGTCAGTTCAGAAAGCGGAACATAGCCTGTATACTTTGTGCCAGTGTCTACAATTGCTTCCGTGTTGTTTACCGCAGCCACAGTACCCTTGACTTTTTCCCCTTTATGTATTTTCTTGAAGGACTGATCCAGTGCCTCCGCAAAATTGATGTCCTCTTCATCGTGACGTTCCATGATTTCGCTCATTGTCGATTCTACCTCCTTAATGATGTGTGCCGGCGTGGACGCACCGGCGGTAATGCCGATTTTCTCCGCATTACATAGGTCTAAAGTGTAAAGCTCGTCCGCCGTTTCAATATGATAAGACCGGCAGTTCTGCTTGCAGACATCGAACAGCTTCACAGTATTGGAACTGTGCCTGCCGCCGACAATAATCATCAAATCAGAACTGCGGGACAAAGTATCTGCATCTGACTGCCGCACTTGCGTTGCATGGCAGATGGTATCATAAACCATAATGTTCGGGTCGTCGCTGGGAAGCAACGCCATACACCTTTCCCATACTAATATATTATACGTTGTTTGGGCAACAATTGCAAGCTTTTTTTTTAAATTTTCATAATTTGTTTTAAAAAAATGGTCGAGGGCTGCGGAATCTGCAAAAACTGTGCAATTTTCTCCGCAATGACCGACAATCGCCTGCACTTCCGGATGGTTTTTGTCGCCTGCAATCAAAATATAATCGCCTGCGAGAGTATGTTTCTCTACAATTTTATGAATTTTCGATACAAAGGGACAAGTTGCATTGATGCAGGGATTGCCAGCAGCGGCAATGGCATCTTCCACTTGCTTGCTGACCCCGTGAGAACGAATGACAATGCATTCTTCCGGTGTCAGTTCGGAAACATCCTCCACGATCCGTGCACCCTTCTGACAGAGGTCATCCACAACCGTTTGATTGTGGATGATCGGCCCTAAAGTTGCAACATGGGGATATTGTTCCAGTGCCTCGTAAGTCATCCGCACGGCACGGTCGACACCGAAACAAAAGCCGGCAGATTTTGCAATGGTGATCTGTTTCATTCCTGCTGCTCCTTTGCTGCCTGTTCCGCAGCGGCTTCTTCCTGATGGTGGATGGTTTCCAGCCGTTCTGCCCGATGGCGGTCAACTGCTGACTGCTTGTGCGGCTGGTCGTGTTTAATCGGGAATGGCGGATTTTCTTCTACCAGCTCCCGAATTGCCTGCATGATGTCTTGTTTCATCTGCCGCATTTCTCTTGGTGTGGATTCCGGTGTCAACCCGTAATCAGACGCATAAATGGGTTTTCCCAACCGAACACAGATCTTACTGCGGAAATGCAGGTTGTTGGAATTGAAAATCAAGCCCACAGGAATGACCGGCTTTCCGCTTCTCGCTGCCAGCACGCAAACGCCGCTTTTCCCGCTGCCAACTTTTCCATCTGTATGGCGAGTGCCCTCTGGGAAAATCGTCAGGTGACGGTTATTGTCCAGCCGCTTCACTGCCTCTGATAGCATATCATAGTTGGGGTCAGCTTTCCATGTTGCCGGAAACGCTCCCATAAACCAGATGAACCGAGCAAAGACTTTATGCTTGAACAGATCCTCTTTGGCAATGTAATTGAATGGATGCGGTGCACCCATTGCCACGAGTACCGGGTCTAAATAGCTGCGGTGGTTCGAGGCAAAGATGGCAGATTCCGTTTTGGGCGGTGCATTTTCTCTGCCCTCAAATTGAATGTCATAATAGAAAAAGAATACAAACCGCATGATGTAATAGGCAAGCCGATAAAAAAATGCAACAATGTGGTTGTACAAACTGAACGCCTCCTTATTCTAAGTCCAGACGTTCCTCCATCAGTTCCAGCAGGGCATCACAAACTTCATGGAATCCCATGTTGGTGGTGTCAATCAGAACCGCATCTTCCGCCTGCCGCAGCGGAGCAATTTCCCGATGGGTGTCCTGATAGTCCCGTTTCTTGATGTCTTGCAGAATCTGTTCATAGGTGGGAGCGTCCGGTTTTTCCTGTAATTCGAGATACCGCCGGCTGGCACGTTCTTCCGGAGAGGCTGTCAGGAAAATCTTCAGGTCAGCGTCCGGCAGTACCACCGTTCCAATATCTCTGCCATCCATGATGACATGATGTTCTTTTGCAATCTTCTGCTGTAAATCAAAGAGAAAATCCCGCACTTCCGGAATGGCAGAAACCTTGGAAGCCAGCATGGAAATTTCTGGTGTCCGAATATCATCTGTCACGTCTTCTCCGTTGAGCAGAATGCATTGTGTTCCGCCAATAAACTTGATTTTCAAATCAATCTTCGGCAGCTGCCGGATAATATCCTGTTTGTTGCACAAATTGTGCTGTTGGGTATACAGAGCAATTGCACGGTACAGTGCCCCTGTATCCACATAGATAAAGCCCAACTCGGCAGCAAGTTCCCTTGCAATACTACTCTTACCCGCTCCGGCAGGGCCGTCAATGGCGACATTCATGGTTTTCATAGCGAACTCCTTTTTTCTCCTTTACTTGCAGCAGAATCGCTGCGATCAATAAAAATAAAATCCATCTATTTCAAGCCGGCAGTTTCTCCGGCACGAAATCATGTTCATAAATTGCCAATGGCATCCGCTGCACAAGCGGCAGTAGAAAAGGCAATCTGTAAATTAAAGCCTCCGGTGTATGCGTCCACGTCCAGCACTTCTCCGGCAAAATACAAGCCGGCACAGCATTTGGATGCCATGGTTTTCGCCTGTACTTCCCGAACAGAAACGCCGCCCCGTGTAATAATCGCTTCTTTCATCGAACGTCTTGCAGTGATATGCAGCGGAAATGCCTGCAAGCCCTGCACCAAAATTCGGCGTTGTTCTTTTGTCAGAGCATTTGCCTTGGTTTCCGGCGGAATGTGAACCGCTTCCAGAAAAACAGGGACAAGTTTCAGTGGCAGCAGCCCTCGAAAAATCGTGCCCATTGCCTGATTGGGGTGGGCGGAACAATCTCGTTGAATGCGTTTGTCCAGCTGTTCCGGTGTCAAGCCGGGTTTCAGGTTCAGCACCAGCCGACAGCTGCCATCTTTCGGAATCTGCTCCGGCAGCAGGGAACTTGCCGTCAGCACCAACGGCCCTGAAACCCCGAAATGGGTAAACAACATCTCTCCCAATGCATCATAATAGCATTTTTTTCCGTTGTACAGTTTCAGGGAAACATTCCGCAGAGAAAGCCCCATCAAGTCACTGCACCATTTCTCTTGTACTTCCAAGGGAACAAGTGCCGGCAGCGGCGGCACAATCGTATGCCCTGCCTGTTTTGCCAGCGTATAGCCATCCCCCGTAGAACCCGTTGCCGGATAGGATGCCCCACCAGCTGCCAGCAGCACACACTTTGCAGCATACTGCTTGCCGGAGGCAGTCTGTACGCCGGTACAGCGACCGTCATTTAATAGCAATTGCTGTACGGTTTCCCGATAAACGGGAACTCCTGCCCATTTCAAGGCACGCTGCAACGCTGCAACAATATCTTCTGCTTGGTCACTCACCGGAAATACCCGATTGCCCCGTTCCACTTTCAGCGGAACACCCATCTGTTCAAAATATGCCATCACATCTTCCGGCATCCAGCGAGCAAACGCACTGTACAAGAACTTTGGATTTCTCGGCACATTTGCCATGAGCGTATCCAAATCACAGGCATTGGTGAGGTTGCAGCGACCTTTTCCGGTAATCCGCAATTTTCTCCCAATTTGCCCATTTTTTTCCAAGATGATACAGTGTTTTCCGGCTTTCGCCAGCAGCAGGGCAGCCACCGTTCCGGCAGCTCCTCCACCAATGATGAGTACATCTGCTTCCATTTAGTCCCTTCCTCTTTTTCGTTTTCGCATCCGTTCCAAAATCCGGTTTCGGCGTTCTTCGGTTGCAATCGCATCTACTTCATAGTGGTCATGAACCCATTGCAGAACATCGCCATCCCGTGCCCCTTCCGGCATCTGGTCTGCTGGTACTGTCTGCATTCCCGTGTCGGTTTCCAGAACGGCAACGCCGTCATCCATGCGGTCAATGATGATCATGATGCATACTCCTTATCAAACGACCACTTCAATTCCCCGTCCTCTACCTTACAGATGACTGTTCCATCCAAATCCGTCCGGTAAATCTTATCGCAGTAAACGCCCAAACGGTCGAGTGCTTCTTCATGCGGATGACCATAGGAATTATCTGTTCCGCAGGAAATCACTGCATAAGTTGGCTGAATCTGCTCCAACAGGGCTTCGCTGGAAGAAGTCCGGCTGCCGTGGTGACCTGCCTTAAAGACATCTGCATGCATGCCATCGAACACCCCGTTTTCCAGCCAGTCTGCTTCTTCGTCCTTTTCTGCATCGCCTGTAAACAGGAATGTTTTTCCGCCACAATTCAAATATGCTGCCATAGAATAATCATTCAGGGAAGAATAGGTTTTTCCAGCTGGCGGAGCAATCAGTTCCAGTGTGGTACTACCGCCTAAATTTAAGGTCTGCTTTTCCGATACAAAGGTTGGGTCAATGTGGTTGTCTTCAATGCCATCCAAAAATGCTTCATAAACCCGTGTAGTTGGCACATCTTTGTCCGGCACTTCCGGCAGCAGCACCATGGAAACCGTCAAATCAGAAGAAACCGCTGCGTCTTCCAACACATCTACTAATCCTCCGATGTGGTCAGAATGCGGATGGGAGGCAATCATGTAATCAATGGTGGTAACACCGTATTTCTTCAGGTCGTCCAGTACGACACTGCCCTGATCTCGTTCACCGCCGTCAATCAAGACGGTTTTTCCGGCTGCCTGAATCAGAACGCTGTCCCCCTGTCCAACATCCAGAAAAGAAACGGTTGCACTCGCATTGGAATCCACCGTCGGTGCACAACCGAACACTTTTGCCCCGCCTGCAAAAGCAATGACAATGAGTGCAATCAGCCCAATGATTTTTTCTTTCTGCTGGTTGGATTTCTGTTTGCCGTTTTTGGCGGCTGGTTGTTTGCTTTTTTGGGTTGCTGCCATTTTGAAGTGCCTCCGTTTCGTCTTGCAGCTGTTCCGACAGGTCGCTGCGTTGATTTCTTTACATGGGTGTCCTTCCGTTCTAAACCTGCTGGAATCAGGCAGTGCGCACCGTTTCCAACCAAATCCATTCTACCGGCTTTCCGCAGGGCTGCCAGCACCAAAGGACGATTCTGCGGCAGGAACGATTGCAGCAAAGCTCGCTGCATTGCCTTTTCCTGCTCTGTTTTCGGAACAAAGACTGGTTCCATCGTATAGGGGTCATATTCGGTATAATACATACAAGTGGAAATCGTTCCAGGCGTTGGATAGAAGTCCTGTACCTGCTCCGGATGGATGTGATTTTCTTTCAGATAAACTGCCAGTGCAATTGCATCCTGCAATGTGCTGCCCGGATGAGAGGACATCAGATAAGGGACTAAATATTGTTCTTTTCCAATGCTCTTGGTAATCTCATAAAACCGCTTTTGAAATGCCTGATAGTGTTCAAAGTGCGGCTTTCCCATCTTATCCAATACATGATTGCTGCAATGTTCCGGAGCAACTTTCAGCTGACCGCTGGTATGTTCCCGTACCAGTTCCCGGAAAAAAGTGTCATCTGGGTCGGCAAGCAGATAATCAAACCGAATGCCTGAACGGATAAAGACTTTCTTCACCTTGGGCAGTTTTCGCAGCTGCCGGAGAATGTGCAGATATTCAGAATGGTCGGCGTGAATTGCCGGACAAATTTCCGGAGCAAGGCATTTCTTGCCCTTGCAAAGTCCCTTTGTCAGCTGCTTTTTGCAGGATGGAGCACGGAAGTTTGCCGTAGGCCCACCGACATCGTGAATATAGCCCTTGAAGTTGGGCATTTCTGTAATCTGCTTTGCCTCTTTTAAAATGGATTCCTCGCTCCGGCAGGTGACACGCCTGCCCTGATGCAGGGCAATGGAACAGAAGTTACAATACCCGAAACAGCCCCGATTATGGGCGATGGAAAACTGTACTTCTGCAATTCCCGGCACACCGCCTTGTGCATCATACATCGGATGCGGCTTTCGCTGGAATGGCAGCTGATAGACTGCATCTAATTCTTCCTGTGTCAGCGACAACGCCGGCGGATTTTGTACCAACATCTGTTTCCCATGCCGTTGAATGACGGTCTTTCCATAGATCTCATCCTGCTGGTCGTACTGCTGACGAGTTGCCTTGGCATATGCCTTTTTATCGCTGGCAACCTGTACAAAGTCTGGGCACTGTACCGCTCCCCACGGGGTGTTGACAGGGTCTGTCAGGTAACAAGTCCCCCGAATATCGGTCAGGGCAGAGATCGGCTCACCGTCCCGCAGACGGGCTGCCATCTCTGTGATGGAGTGTTCCCCCATTCCATACATCAGGAAATCTGCACCGCTTTCCACCAAAATAGATGGTCTGACCGTATCCGACCAGTAGTCATAGTGTGCAAACCGCCGCAAAGAGGCTTCCAGTCCGCCGATGGCAATCACTGCATCCGGATACGCTCGGCGAATGCACTGGCAATATGTAATCACGGCACGGTCTGGGCGAAGTCCGGCTTTTCCGCCGGGGGAGTAGGAATCTTGACTACGTTTCCGCTTGGCAGCGGTATAATGTGCCACCATGGAATCAATATTGCCGCCTGTCACCAAAAATGCCAGTTTGGGCTTCCCAAACCGCATGATGTCCTTGGTGCTCCGCCAATCCGGCTGCGGCAGCATTGCCACGGAATAGCCCTGTGATTCCAGCAGACGAGAGATGATCGCAGCCCCGAAACTGGGGTGGTCTACATACGCATCTCCGACCACATAGACAAAATCCGGCTGGGAAACGCCCGTTTCCAGCAATTCCTTTTTCGTAACCGGCAAAAAGCCTTGTGCCATAATGGCTGTTCCTCCTCTTGGTTTCTTTTACGGCAGATTCCGCATTTTTCGTTCTTCATACTGCTGCTTGGTCATCAGCACTTTTCGAGGCTTTGCCCCGTTGTATCCGCCGACAATCCCCATCTTTTCCAGTTCATCAATCATTCGGGCAGCACGGGCATAGCCAACATTCAAATAACGCTGCAAGGATGACGTGGATGCCTGCCCCAGTTCTACAACTGCCTGAATGGCTTCTTCGAGTCGGGGGTCTGCATTTCCGTCCGGACTTGCCGTTTCGCCCTTCAGAACCGGAATATTCTGTTCGACACCGACCAAAGCAGAATCATCATAAGCTGCCTGTGATTGCTGCTTGACAAATGCCACCGTTTTTTCAATTTCCTCTGTGGAAACAAAACAGCCCTGTACACGAATCGGCTTCGGCATACCGTTTGGCAAATACAGCATATCACCATGCCCCAGCAGTTTTTCTGCTCCGCCTGTATCCAAAATCGTTCGGGAGTCCACCTGCGACATCACAGACAGAGCAATTCGGCTTGGAATATTTGCTTTAATCAAGCCCGTAATAATATCGGTAGTGGGTCGCTGCGTTGCAATAATCAAGTGCATTCCGGCAGCTCTTGCCTTTTGTGCCAGCCGACAGATGGCATCTTCCACTTCTTTGGATGCAGTCATCATCAAGTCTGCCAACTCATCAATGGCAATGACAATTTGCGGCAGCGTCTGCCCATCAGGCTGACTCTGGATTTTCTTGTTATAGTCTGCCAGATCTCGTACACCATTGTCCGCAAAAGTCTGGTAACGGTGTTCCATTTCCTGTACTGCCCAGTTCAATGCACCAGCTGCTTTTTTCGGGTCGGTGACAACGGGAATCAACAGGTGGGGAATGTCCTCATACACCCGAAATTCTACGATCTTCGGGTCGATCAAAATCAACCGCACCTGTTCCGGTGTCGCATGAAACAGAATGCTCATGATAATGGAATTGGTACAGACGGATTTACCAGAACCCGTTGCCCCGGCGATAATCAAATGCGGCATTTTTGCAATGTCGCCAATAATCGCATTTCCGGCGATGTCCTTTCCCACTGCAAACGCCAGCTGGCTTTTCGCATTCTGGAATGCATCGGATTCGAGAATATCCCGCAGTTTTACCACATCTTTTTTCCGGTTCGGAACTTCAATCCCTACGACCGATTTTCCCGGAACAGGGGCTTCAATTCGGATGCTCTGGGCAGAGAGATTCAAAGCAATATCATCTGATAAGCCGGTAATTTTAGAAACTTTTACCCCAGCATTCGGCTGCACTTCATATCTGGTAACAGATGGCCCACGCTGAACATCTTTCATGGAAACGCCAACGTTGAAATCTTTCAGCGTATCCTCCAGCATTTTTCGATTGCGTTCCAATTCCTGTTGAATTTCCGGACTTTTGCCGGTGTTGTTGCTCCGCTTCAACAGGGAAAGGCTTGGAATCTGATAAGCAGGCTCTTCCTGTCCTGTATGCACCGCATTCTCCGGAACAACTGCTTCCATTCCCTGTTCCTGAAACAAATCCAACTGTCTTGACATCGGTTCAAAAATCGGTTCTTCCGGCTCTGGTGGCTCAACGTCAAGCGTTGGTTCAACCGCATCATACTGCATCTGAAACGGCTCTTGTAAGGGTGGTTCTTGCGGTGGTATTGGTGTTTCCGCTAACCCATCGGTCGCAGCGATGATTTCGCCAGCATCCAATTCCTGTGTATTTTGTGCCTCTGAGGCTTGCACTGCTTCCGCTTCCTGCTCCTGTTCTTCCGCCTTATGGAATAGGTTGGAGAAAAAGCCGATTTTTTTTGGTTCTTCCAAATCCGGAACGTCCTCTTCCGCTGGTAATGCATCTTTGGTCGGGAACAGCAGATTTCGAAGAAAACCGCCAGCCCGACAGACCCAATCTTTCAAGTCCAGCATATCCCAGCCCATCAGCCACATGACGACTAAAAACAGGACAAACAAAACACAAATTTTATCGCCAGGGCTGCCCAGCAGAGCCGATAAAATATAGGCGAGTACACTAATTGCACCGCCGTTAAACAAGGGGTTATCCTGTCCAGCGTGATAGAATGCAATCAGAGCATCTACAGGGTTCTTGGTTCGGAGAGCCTCCCCAAACCAGACCTGTACGGTACTGCTGACCAGAACCGCAATGCCCAATCCGTAAAAAAAATATGTACCAACATCTTTCGGGCGGTGTTCCTTTGGTTTTTGTCCCTGAATCTGCCGCTGTAAGAATAGCCCTGCCAGAACCAATACAATCGGCCATGTCAGAACGGAAACACCGAACAGTCCTAGTAATACATTGTGCATCCATCTCCAGCCGGAACTTCCCGGAATGAATACCAGCAGCAATACCAATGCTGCTGACACCATCAGCAGAACGGATTTGAATTTCAAATCCGCTTTCTGCTTCTCGGTGAGTTTTTCTTCTTTTTTGGTATCCGCATCGGCAGCCCCTTTGATTTCGGCTGCATTAAATCCCTGCGTATTTTGATGATCGCTATTTTTGGGGGTGGCTTTTTTCTTTGGTTTTGATTTTGCCGTTCGTCCCACTGCAACCGTCCTTTCCCAGTGTAGATGACGGCACAGACGCATCCGTATAACGCAGCGGTGCTGCTTCAATCAATTCATACAAGCAGGAAATCGCATCCTGTAAGCTGCCGAGCTGGTCAATCAGCCCTTCTGCCACTGCCTCCTCACCGGTCAGAATTGAACCGATGTCGGTTGCAAGGGCATCTGTACGATGCATGAAAGAAAGCAGCCGTTCCGTTTGGATGTGACTGCACCGTGTAATAAATTCGATAATTCGATTTTGAATCTGATTAAAATAAGCAAATGTCTGCGGCACGCCGACCACCAGTCCATTTGTTCGGACGGGGTGAATCGTCATCGTTGCCGAAGGCACAATAAAAGACCGCTTCGCACTCACTGCCAGCGGCACTCCAATAGAATGACCGCCGCCCAGTAC
>ERZ1034976.277-NODE-277-length-48531-cov-7.143514_pt1 | contig 48531 bp, 69 predicted proteins | sample MGYA00520623_ERZ1034976 | MGnify/ENA primary metagenome ERZ1034976 (study PRJEB33766, sample SAMN09781774) | gut metagenome | biome: gut microbiome | host: Homo sapiens | place: Madagascar | study: EMG produced TPA metagenomics assembly of the PRJNA485056 data set... | reverse complement strand
GCAAAAAAGCCCGGCATAACGCCGGGATCCTTTACTACTCATATAATTTTTTCCACGTATTCACTCCAACTACACCATCAACAACAAGTCCTCTGTCTGCCTGAAATGCTTTCACCGCTTCCAGAGTGCCGTCACCGAATTTTCCATCCGATCCGTATTTACCACAACTATATCCAGCCTTGATAAGTAACTCCTGCAGTTCCTTAACGTACTCTCCTGCCGATCCTCTTCTTAAGGTTGGCTGTTGCACCGGTGCAACTTCTCCATAATACAGATCGAGATCCACGTCACCGTTAATTCCAGAAACACTTCCTTTGCTGCTGTACTGCCACCCCCAGAGTGTATGACGAATGTCTGGCTTTTTCCCTTCCGGAGGGTTATAGGACACCATCACCTTTGCTCCGGAAGGATATCTTGCAATCCAGAACTGGCATTTCAGTTCCGAAGCGTATGGTTTTAAGTAGGTATTGTAAAAATAAAGTCCGGTATATACGCCAAATTCATAACCGGCGTATTCGATCACCTGCCGGTAGGCATTAATAATATCAATCAGGAGATGTCCTATCCCCTGTTGACACTTATCTTCTACATCAAGCCATACCCCGCACGGCATCTTCCGGCCGTTAAGGACCTGCAATACCTTTCCGGCATCCTGTCTTGCTTTCTCCACGGTAGTTGCATAAGAATAATTATAACAGCCTACAGTAATGCCCTGTGTAGTTGCACCCACATAATTTTTCTGAAATGCATCTTCTTCCCGACACTGCTTATTAATCACTTTCAAGATTGCAAAGCTGATTCCTGCTGTTTTTACCTTATCCCACTTAATGGCTCCGTTCCACTTTGCTACATCAATTCCTTTCATATTACATAAACCCTCCATGAATAATTGCATAGATCAGGCAGCCAATGGGTATGGTGATAACGTACACAATACCCATCAGGACTGCCACTACCAATAAAATGCTTTTTACTGTCTCGACTATCCTTTTCATAAGATCATCGCCTCGCTTTCAATCTGATGCCTTACATCCCGGTACTCTACCGGTTTTGTTTTCCATGCCACCAGTAATGCAAAAACGAGATACACGATTAGTAGAATCAGAACTATTTTATCTTGTTTATTCATACTTTTTCCTGTTTCATTGCATAAACGGCTGCTTCGATTAAAGTATTAAGCTGTTCATCAGAAATAGAGATATTTTTCTGCTGCAACTGTTCCTTTAAAAATTTAGTTACAATAGCTTTCTTTTCCGGTCCTGTCTTATCACCAAGGATCGTCTGCTCTGCAGATCTCACTGCTAACTCCGCCCACTTCACCAGCCATTCATTTTTCGTTCCTTCAACCTGCAGCTTAAGCCAGGGGATCAAATATCTTACCACCAGTACAATTGCCAATAAAATTACTGCTTTCAAAATTTCAAATAATACTTCATTCATAACTCAATTTCCTCCAATTCTTTTACTTTTGATTGATCTTTGTGTTTCCTACAGTTCTCTGTCTTTGCTTTCCATATGATAAACCCAGTATGGACTCCAAGTTCCGCGAATGCAGCCGGAATACCCACACTTACAATGGAAAGATCTGAAATATTTAGGTACTTTTCTCCGCTCAATGCCGTAAGCAGGTAGCAGAATATCACAAACAGCCACACGGCACGGAAATTGTAATAATAGAGCTTGTCCGTAAAACCTCTTCGAAATAATAGCTTTCTCATAAGCCACCTCTAGCTAATTGCATGAACAGCCTGGCGATTCAAAAAATCTTTCTGTTCATGCTTTACCGCTCTGGCATATTCCAATGCGGCATGCATATCTCCATTACAATTAGCATCCGGTATTCTGGCTACAGCCTCTGCTGTAGCCTCTCCAAGAGCAATTGATGCATTAACACTTTTAAGAATCAATACTTCATGTTCTTCTCTTGCTTTGTCCTTCGCATCCATTTTCATTTCCATTTTTCTTATGAATGCAGCAAATATTGCTGACGGAATACTCGCTGCAGCCATAATTGCTAAGAATATTTCCACTGATTTCCCTCCTCTTACATTTCATGGTATCAATTCCCTTTTTAATGGCTTCTACATCGATAGAATTTCTGCCTGTTACTTTTCAGGTAACAGGCAGCTCATAATTTTCCAATAAAAAAACAGCCTTGTAGCTGCTTCATTATTGCTTATTCAATTCTGCTTCTACCTTTTTTCTCCACAACTTAGGGACATCTTCGATCTGCCACGCTGCATCTGTCTTAGGATTAATCTCGCCATTCTGAATCTTTGACACATAATATTTAACCATTATTCAGCAACCTCACTTCCTGCCATTTCGCTTACAACTTCGGCCAACTCTTCAATAGCTCCATCCTGAAGTTTCTGTGACTCCTGGATTTCTGCAATATCACTCTCTACTTTAGAAGGTTTATTAAGGACAACCGTTGTCACATCATGAACCTCTTCGGTGAATCCGCTTTCTGTGGTATCATCTGTGGTTTCATAGTCAATATTTGTCACTACTCCATATTCAGTTTTCATGGATGCAAGTTTTGTATAACCAGCATACCCTTTCAATGTTGTTTCATCACCAGCATCATTCACAGAAATATATTTGATTACCTCTGTGTTTTCCTCTAGCTTACAAATTTCTTCAAGACCTTTTTTTGCATCATCTAATACTGCAAATGTAAAGGATTAAGCAGTTCTTGAAACACTAGGTAATTTCAAGCTGGTTCCATTTTTTAATTTAATTTTTTCCATTTTTGTTTCCTTTCTCCGAATTTATAAGAGTTTCGGTTCTCAAATTTGTTTTTTCATACTCATCAATGCTTAATTAAACAGTAGTTTGTCATATTCCGAAACAGAAACTATTTGCGGTACATGGATAGATGGGAGTCCGATTTACAGAAAAGTTATTGATTTCGGCACATTACCAAATAATACAAATAGAATTGTAAATCATAATGTTTCAAATATAAAAACACTTGTAAAACTAAAAGGAATGGCTACTGATGGAAGTACATTTATACCAATCCCACATTCAAATCCAAATGATAATCTTACGGCGGTATTAATATCAGCAAATGCAACAACAGTTCATATCAGAACCAGTTCAAATAGGTCAACGTACAATGCATATGTAATTATGGAATATACCAAAGAATAAAGTTTTAAACCATAAAATTATAACTTGTAACTTTTATTACAAACCTATGCTGCACCAATGAGACTTCTAAGTATGATCTTTAGCTATCCACTACCGATCAAGCAATGGCAGTAGAATTATTTTATTCTTATTCATCGAACTCACGAATGACTCTTCCAAATGGAATATACGAATCCATATCTGAGTTTGACTTTGGCATACAACTTTCTTCTAATTTGCTAAAGATAATAAGCATAGCTGCCTTATTTGAAGACCAAGTCCAGCCATTGTTATAAAAGGTCATGGTAACATCATTTTCATTAAATACTATATTTGTTAATGCACCACTGGATTTGTATAATTTCCCGTTTTTGTTCCATGCATTAGAAAAATAGCCACTACCAGCGAATAGAATGTTAACATATCCGTTATTAGAGATATTAATGTTACTAGTATACATAATATAATTGGGTTTAAATCCGATATCATCATATTTTAATGTCAAAGTCATAGTTGCATCTAACATTTTTAATGCATAGTACGCAAATTTGCCATTATTACCCAATTTTTTTGTAACTGTATCAGCACCTACCTTATATGTAGCATATGGATCACCATCCTCTCCAATGGAGAAGGACATATTACCATTATTCAAACTACTGTTTACTTTATGTAATGCCTTAGCCGATACCAGAATCTTTGAATCATCAACTTCCAGTGAATCTGTTACACCCGTTACCTTTCCAAGTGCATTCTCATATTTGTTCAGCTTGCTCTGTGTTGTTTCTCCATCTGTACAGAAGATTACATCTGCCTCTGAGTGAGGGTAGATAGTATTTCCTTCATAATCCTGTAATTCTCCTTTATAAATATCCGACATATCATTTTCCTCTCTTTCCTTCTTATTCTTTTGGATCCGCAATAAAATAAAACTTCCCTTCTAAGCGGTCAGGAGTTTCCCCCTGCTGCAAGACGGAAAGATTTTTACATAAGAATCTGTATTTATTGCCATCATCCACATTTGTTGTTTTTGTGTCTGTCTGCTTGAAAAGCAGCGTGTCCTCTGTATCTGTCTCTTGTGGAAGCCGCTTGTAAAACTTGCGAAAAACCTTAACGATTAATCGCCTTGTCTTACCCAACTGCAGATACAAGCTTCCTTTAATCCGCTTGGAAACCGGAATGTATTCATGCATAACAACCATTGCCTTGGTTCCATATACCTGCAGGTAATTATTCACATTGAACGGATCACCACCAATATACATATAGATGTTCTTATCACCATTATTGTTTATGATGATCGTTGTTCCCGGTTCAATGTCATCGTGTAATTCATCCTTAATAAAATCATCAATGGAATCTGAATCACTATCAATTGTTGGCGGTGTTCCACCAGAGCCGGTTAACGTGATCTTGATATTATCCGACTCTGAAAAAGCTATGATTGTTCGAATAATCTTCTCGATCAGTTGCGTCTTGGCAACATCAATATACTCTGCCAGTGCACCATTATTTGCATAGAACACAAGACATTCGTCCGTTCCATCCGTGGTAGCATACACGCCTTTTTCTCTCATAAAAAAAGGTCTCGTTGTCTGGGCATTGGAAAAAACAGATCGGATAGTCACTTTGTTGTCAGCTGACTTCGTAACCGAGTCAATGTTTAAGGTAATAACCGGATTAATTACTTCCTTAATGTCAACTTCCGACACACCATCCTTCTTAATTCCATCACCCAGCACCACTTTAGTGAATGTCACCCTGGCACCTTTAGTCATCAATGCCAAAATCTTCTGACCATCTGCTGTAAGGTAATCATTAAATGATGCCATATTTTCCCTCCTTTTTATTTTTCTATAAAAAAATAGAACCACACCTCTAAAGAGGAATGATTCTATCTTTCCAGCAATTACTTATTTCTTAACAAAAAAGACTGCCGTTTTCATTTTAGTTTCTATATTATTAAGTTTAACCTTATCCTCTTTCGACATAAGGCCATTCGCGCTTGTCGATGCAACAGCCGTGGTTGTTGCATTTGTACCATTACTTCCTGCGGCTCCTTTAATACATCCTACATACACCCACTTTGCTGTAGCAGCATTTCCTGCCACCGTACACTTATATACATTGAATGTAGACGTGTTAATGTATAAATCGTTTACCATGGATGATGCAAGGCCGGATCCCGAAAATGCGGTTGCTGTTGTGGACGTTCCGGTTATCGCTGTCCCGGAGTTAATCACGGATCCTCTCGTTCCGGCCGCTCCTGTGGCTCCTTTCAAATTCTTAAAGGCAAAATTAAACACCTTGGCTGTATTGGCTCCACTTGCAGTTACGGTCACACTTGGCGTTCCCACATTTGCATCCACCGTTGCTGTTGGTGTTCCAAATCCTGCCGCTGCTCCATTGGTTCCATTTGTCCCATTGGTCCCCGCGGATCCCGTATCACCTTTACTACCTTTGGATCCATTCTTAACGATGATTGTAGATCCATCAGAAAACGTATATACATTAGAACCCCCATCATCTGCAGACACCATTGTCTGCTCACCACCTGTAAGAATCGTTCCAAGATCGACAACACCGGAAGTTCCCTTGCTTTTTCCATTCATTTTAATACCAGTAAGTGTGCCGGTATTTTTCGTATATCCTAAGCCTTCAACCTTTGACTTTATATAAGACCATAAAGCCTTCATTGATCTCCGATGATAAGTTGTTTTTGTCGTTCCTCCACCGGCATACTGCGATACATAATAGTCAGCATCTGTTGGTGTCAGATCATCAACTGATAGTCCATTAATCATTGTGTCCAGATTATATTTAGTATCTGTGAATTGTGCACCAGCAGGCACATCCGCATTTACTGTATGTCCATTGACTTTTTCAGCATTATCGGCATTTCCAGCACTTTCAGCGTATTTTACTCTCTTATCCGCATCCGCAGTGTTATCTACCTTCCCCAATCCGACCTCTTCTTTTGTATATCCTGGCTTAGTATCTTCTTTCGCCCATTGCTTTACATCCGATGCAGGTCTTGCATTGGAAAGTCGTGGATCATTACCCTCGCAAGCTTCACCTTCCTTGTTTCCTAATGGCCTCCATGTATCTTTAAATTGTGCGTCTTCCGGCACATCCGCATTTACAACATGACCATTAACTGTACCGGCGCTTCCCGCACTTGTCGCATATTTTACTGACTTATCCTTATCTGCTGTATTTTCCACATTTCCTAATCCAACTTGTGTCTTATTTACACTATGCGGATTTTCTTTGCTTTCAATGTGACTTAACAAATCACTGATCGCCTTTGAAATCTTCCCCAGCATTATGCTCAATTTTTCACCGGTAGTAATATTTACAAGTTTGGCAGCCTGTGAAAATGTAGGTGTCTGGTCATTTGTCGATACATTCGGTACATTACCAAGCCCAACCTGAGACTTCGTAACACTGTGTGGATTCGATTTGTCGACTGTATGCGCGGTCAGATCTGCTTCTTTTGCCCGCGTTCCGATTGCCTCATTCAACGCTTCGACAACGGTCTTGTTAGCTGAAATCGCATCCGCGACTTCTTTCAAGGTATCCATGGTTTCCGGAGCACCATTAATCAGATCGGCAATCTTATTGTCCGTGTATGTCTTGGCTGCTGATAGCGTTTCCTTTGCTTTTTCCTCTGCTGTTCCACTTTTATCTGCCCCAACCTCACTTGCCGTATAGGATGGTTTTTCTTCCTGCTTTGCCCATGCCGGAACCGTAGGATCCGATTCTCCGGTCAAATAATCACCTTTAGGCTGTGCATATTGTTTCATTTCCGTGTCAGTAACAAATTCATCCGGCACACTTTTTAAATAATTACTGTCATTTTCCAGCTGGCTGACTTTGGTCGGTATACTATCAGCATTGGCTTTATCAGATACCGTATTCCACAATTGCTTATCTTTGGAAGTGACATGCTTCGTTCCATCCGTTATGTGATTCACTGCATCGTTCCATGCATCAACAAGCTGTTTTGTGATTGCATCCAGAATAGACTTATTCTCATGGTCATGTTTCTTAGAATTACTGTCATTCCATGATTTTCTTTCCTGTTCGGTCACATGAACGGTCCCATCATTCTCATGAGCTGTCAGTTCTTCCTTTTTGGCACTTTCCTCTACAGCTTTCTTAATGATTTCAAGAAGGTCTTCATTATCCTTGATTGCTGCTGCCAGTTCATAAATCGTATCAAGCGTTTCCGGTGCTTGCCCGATCATTTCCTTTATTTTTTCATCCGTATATTGCAAGGAGGCCTTAAGCGCATCTTCCGCCGACATTGCACCAGGATCATATTCCATACGTTTGGAAAGCTCCTCTTCGATCCTGCTCATATTCTGATTCTGTACCTGAATATCATAGTTCTCATATACCTCCGGCTGGATGAATCCATATTTTTTTGTAGTCTTTGGCATCTTACTTCATACCTCCTAACTCCTTATGGGTTTTCGCACTTAATTGTTTATGCGTATATCCGGACAGGTTTTTATGAGAATTCGGAAATATAACATTAGAGGTTATCGTTTCTCTCTCGCAGCTTAGTAAAAAAACATGAATATTGCACTCTCCATCCGCAACCACCTCTATTCCATCCAGGAATGCGCTCTTACGCTTTACCTTTTCAAGAACACTTAAAAATTTGGCAGAGGCTCCCGCTGTAATGCTTTGATTCTCTGTTATAATCCTGAAATGGTACGGTTCTCCTTCATAATCAAACCAATCCTCAATCTCTCCTGAGCCGAAGTAAGTCTCAATTACATTCTGCACCGCCCAATTGGTCCCCATCTTTGAATGAACCATATCTGAATTCTTGATAAGTCCACGCTTTACCTCAATCGCTGCTGCCTTATCGTACCAGGATATATGAAGTTCTTCAGCCAGCATATCAAGCTCCGCATCGGTCATATTGTCGATCTGATTCCATGTGCTGAATAGCTTGATTTTATCTGCCAGTTCCTCCGTTATCCGGTTGACACCTTCCGATAACCCTTGTACAGCTTCATCCTCTTTCATGAAAGCGGGCATGAGCTGTATAAAATCCATATCATTAATCTTCATATCTATTCATCCTCTACGACATGATTCACAGTAAGTTTCCCTGAATACACAGCAATCTGCGTTTCTCTGAGTGCGGTAAACACCGGTGCATTTACGGCAATTCTCTTACATCCGGTGCCGGTACCAGGTACCAGGCATAATGTTCTCAATTTATCCGGATTAATGTCCCGTCCGAGCCTGGTTCCCTGCCATTCGATGAACTGCTGAACAGATCCTCCGGCACCTTCTATTGTTTCAATACAATCAGATTCCGTTTCTTCTGTCGTGTAATATGTGATATCAATGTCATATCCTACCTGCTCCGGGGCTTCTACAAGAACGAGATCTGTCATTGGACGTACGTCATCTGCACTACATGCTTCTTTAACCTTTTTCAGCATATCCGGATCCGGGATTCCCCCTCCGTTAAGAATGGGAACGATCTTGACTTCTCCGGCCATTTCCCGATCGATGGTAAGATCAATGGATTCACGGCTTGCTGCATCTCCCACAAGGGTAATCATTAAAAGATCATCCTTATATGTAACCAGATAGTCATTTTCAGGATTCAACCCGTTTACCACTAATGTCTCTATCAGATAATTTTTACCTCCTAAAAATGCACATCCTCCATGTACCTGCAAGGTCCTGGCTTTGGGTTCTATCTCACTGATTACAGCTACGTCTGCTATGCTGCTGTCTGCAGATAATGCATGATATCTATAGGCATCATGCGGACCGGCTACCGATAATGCAGTAGGTGCCAGATAGATACGTTCTCTGTAATTATCATCCCCTGCTCCTCCATCCACTTCCGGATACGGTTCTCCATTATCACCATCGTAGGTCATAACGGTATTGGTTACTTCATCAATATAAGGTACCAGGTCAACCAACTGATTTAAGGTTCCCTCCTGGTACCCGTTGTAATTCGCCCCTGTTTCACAAGCGACCGCATCTACTGTTACTGCATATCTGCCCGCCTGCAGCACCACGTTTTCTGTTGTCTTAAAATAAATTTCATTATCCGGTGTTACCCTTGTCCCCTCGCTGATCAGGATATTCCCATTCAATGGACTTTTTACTGAAAAGCGGAGAACTGTTTTGGCTATGGTTGGTGCTATTCTGGTACATCCATACCGTGCACCTATTGCATCTAAGACTTCACCTCTTGCATACTGCAACATTTTCTGCTTACAGGCATCATTTGCCTTGTTATATACAGAAACAAACAGAGCCACCAGTGCATCTCCAAATATTCGGCGCTCATCCCCCGGATATAACGGTTCTCTTACGGATTCCTCCAAAGCAGATATCACATCCTCATATATCCGGTTTGAATCCGTTTCTAAAAATGATAAATCAGCCATCTGCTACCTCCTATCCCGTTACTGTGGCATCCATATTAAGAGCAAAGTTTCCATTCTGTGCGGATATGGCACTGACATCCACACGATCTGAATTCACGCGAGGTTCATATGTCTTAATCAGCCACTTTGCTTCTGCCTGCATTAAAGGTGCGGCAATCTCTGTAGGCTGATCTATGAGCGTAGGATCTATTCCCTTGATACGGTCATATGGACATTCACCTCTTACAATACGCAAAAGATTACCAACGCACTGCATCGGCTCCCCATTTCCACTTGATTTCATCACAGACCTCCTAATTGATAGATACTGTTTTCTTTGCTGCCTTATCAGACTGTTGCGCACCTACCGCTATGGCAGTTGTAGTTTCCGAACTGCTGCTTTGCTTCTTAGTTCCTGCCGCTTCCTCGGAGAACTCTTTCAGCTTGAAAGCACAGGTTGCAGCCCTTATGATCCCTTTCGGACTCAGCTCCACATTCGATACATTGACCGATTGCAGCTGCATCTTGTCCGAACCGAATATTGCATTACCAATAATCAACGGTGCAGCTGTCCCGATCATCGCTTTCCATTGTTCCAGAACACTCCGGATATCCGGTGTTCCTGTTTCAATTCGATATGTTGTATTAAAGGACACTTCCATAAGGCTTACGCCTACGCTTTCTGTCGGCTTCTGCCCTTCCTTGTCAGCATTCGTATCCGTATCAATGGAATATGCGGTTGTCAGGGATTCCAGATAGGCGATCTGTCTACCGCTGACCTCCCACCTCATTCCATTCCAATATGCCATTATCATGACTGACTACCTCCATTCGGTTTTCCCGTACTGGATCCGCCACTTTCTATGCTATGTGTATGCGTTGCAAGCCGCACTCCGGAATCCACAATACGGTTACCAGTTAATTTATCAACTGTCGTATTCTCCGATATTTCCATGCTTCCCTGCACCGTTGCCGTTTCACCCATTAAATCAATGAATAACTGTGATTCTTCCATTCTTCCGTCCCAGTTTCCATCCATCCTTGAAAGAATCACCCCCGTTGCATCATCAAACAGTGCATACACTACTTCTGTACCCTTTTCAAGCATTCCCATAGAACCACGAAGATACCATGGTATGGTCAGCGGCAGTGTAGTAGTCCCTTCCGCTGTCGTGCTCTGAACCCGCGCCTTTGTTAAATTTTCGTTTCTATCCGGATCGCCTTCTATCGTCAGGACAATTCCTTTTTCGATATAACTCATCAGTATCCCTCCAATGGCTTTCTGAAGAATAGTTTCGTTGTTGCTTTTCGCATATCGTGTCTGACATGTGTCATAATCACTGGTCCATTCCAGCTTGCTGCGCCTGCGGTCGTAAGATTAATCAGGGTACCTGCTGCATAGCCTGGAAGATATTTATCTGAATAACATACGCCTCCGGTCATCTTCTTATTTTCAAACCGAAGTAAATTCTTGGCAAACCGGTCTGCCTCTGCCTGACTGGATATTTTAACGGAAAGTATTCTTTCCAACAACTTATTGGTCGTTCCTTCTACAGAATGCATCCCTGTTACTGCCCCATTCTTTACAATACAGGTTCCATATGCTTCCTTGCTGTCATCGGTATAATCAAATTTAACATCATTCGAAATGATCAACTCATCTTTCGGTGTACCGGATTCCATAAAAGCTTCTGAATAAACCACCAGCCGATTATCATACACAAGAAATGCGCATCCCTCCAGTACACAACGCGCTTCTAAAAATACAAAATCTTCATGATTCTGCTGATTCACATATTCATAAGTGTAATCATCGACTCCATAAAACTCACAGGATAAGCCATGGCGGTCTGCAACCTCTGCACAAATCTGTTTAAAGGTCACAACCTCCCATGACTTATTTTTTCTGTCGTTATAATCTTCTGGAATAGAATTTGCCCTAAGACACATCAAGCCATTTTCAGGTTTCACAGATGTCACATGCATTTCACCGGTATCGCAGACTCCAAGTATTGCCCTGATTGAATCTCCTTTTTGGGGATTCCAGCCATCCCATAAATCTCTTGTATCATTAAAAATCACTTTCAATGTGTCAGAACGCTGTTCCCCATAGGAGTCATATATGCACTGACTTACCGAGATATCGTTGTAGATATCTGTTCCTTCATATATAAGCTGCATACTATCTCCTCCATGGTGGCAGTGTTGATGGTGTTTCCTTCTTATCAAGTACCGGTATTTTCAGTCTTATTCCAGATCCGAATATAAGTGTATCCATATGGAGTGGATTCGCCTGAATGATATAGGATGCCATCTTTTCTTCATCATATGCCGCAATGGCAATCAGGTCGAAAGTATCGCCTGCCCTTGTTATATAATCCTTATATCCATTAACCATAGACATAGCTTCCACTTCCTCTCCATCTTAAACGTTCTTCCACAAAATCCATAAACTCCTCTTCCTCATCCTTAAGAGCCTGAATAATGTCCTCTTTTGCGTTTCCTGTTCCATTGATGGTAATCTGTGGTGCAAATGTAAAATTGAAGCTGTCTCCATTACTCCGGCTTCCCGTTTCAAATGCAGTAAACAAACTGTCATCCACACCTAGCATTCTGCCGGCCTTCGCCCAGTAACTTAAATTCTCACTACGATATGCGCTATCGAATGAGATAACTGCTTCCGTCCCGGCTTCACCTGCAACAGATGGACCATTCGTAAATCCACCGGATGCAAACATTGGAATTTCCGGAATGTTTATCCTGAAATCTTTACCTCCAACTACCGGAACCCAATCCGGAATTGTAAAGCCGCATTCATTGATCCCTTGTATCACACCATTTATGATAGATACAACAGCATTAATCGGTGCTTTCGCATAGCCTACAATTGCCTGGAAGTAATTTTGGAAAATACTAACCACATTATCCCATGCTGCGGACCAGTTTCCAGCAAATACATTTGTTATGAAATCACAAATGCCAGAAAATACATTAACTATATTCTGTATAATTGGCATGATATACGATATCGCATTTCCTAAATATTCAGAGAATACCGATGCCAGCACTTTAATTACCGGCATAAGGAATTGGATAATACTCGTTAATGCTGGCAGCAATGACTTCACCAGCTGTCCTACCATATCAAGAATTGGGCTAAGTACAGATAACACCGTTTCCACGATTGGCAGTAACGCATCGATACACTCACCAATTGCAGGAAATAAATTCGATATGAAATCCCCAAATACCGGCTGTAAATCCTGAAACACTTCAGTTATCTTGGTAAATATTTCCTGAAATACCGGACCCAGTTTTGTTCCGATATTTTCCAAGATTGGCTGTATCAATCCGAATACACCTTTTACACTCTCCATTTCAGACTGTAGGATTGGAAGTATAGTTGCTATATAATCACCTATGACATTAATAAGCGGAGAAGCCGCCGCATATATCGAATCAAACAGTGGCATGATATTATCCAACCCTGTTTCAATTGCAGGTAACAGCTGTTCCGCTACTGATTTAACAACAGGCAGTATCTTACGGCCAATGCTGGTCAGGAAGTTTTTTCCAAGATTCTTAATTACCTGGATCGTATACTCCAGCGTATCGGTTTGTGCTTCAAACGCTTTCTCCGTTGCGTTCTGGGCATCATACATTGCAAGCGTTTTATTTGTCAGATCTTCTGACTGGGCTCCGGCCAATGCAAGGATAGCCGTCTGTGCTTCTACCGATGAGAACAGTTTCGCGGTTGCCTGCACATCATCTCCCATAGTGCTCTTTAATGACTGCAGCAGACCATTAAATCCCAAGGATTCCAAGGCAGCATCTGCATTTGCATATCCAAGCGCATTCAATGCATCTGTCATCTGTTGTGTCGGCTGCATTAATCCGGACATCACCGCTTTCATCTGTGTAGATACTTCTGCTGTCGATCCGGTTACACCGGTTAATGCCGCAAACGATCCGAACAATTCTTCCTGCTCCACACCCAGTGCAGATGCAAGAGGAATTACCTTACCGATAGAGCTTGCCAGCTCCGGAAAAGAGGTCTGTCCTAATTTAACCGTCTCAAATGCCAGGTCTGATGCCTTTTGGAACGCTTCACCCGATGTATCGTTGTACCCTTTTGTAACAGCAGTAAGAAGATTGATCGCATCTGTGGTCTCTGCTCCTCCGGCCTTTGCAGCTTTGGCAGCCAGTTCCATCTGCGTTATGGCATCTTCACTATCACCAACCGCAGATATGATCTGATACAAACCATCTGTCAGTTCATCTGTTGCCACTCCTGTCTTATTCGATACAGCAAGTACATCATCCCCCAGTTCTCCGATACGATTGGACACCTGCTCTTTTGTTCCATCCAGCAGGGTTGCTACGTTTGCCATCTGCTGCTCAAATGCCGCTGCCGATTTCACAGCATCAACGCCCAATTTAACAACAGCAGCGGTTGCTGCAACCGCTGCTGTTCCAATGGCAGCCATTCCAAGTTTTAAGCCACCGAATTCTTTTTTTGCACTTTGTAATGATTTCTGGAGAGATGGATCTATTGAACCGGCTATTTTTATAATAGCCTCTAATTCCCGATTCCAAGCCATCCATTACCTCCTTCCGGAACCTTTTTTCCGTCCTGCCTTCATTGCCGCCAGACGCATATCCTGTTCCTTTTTTATGTCTTCGTATGCTTCTCCGATCTCTGTGAGGAAATCCCGCATACGCATTTTTTCTACTTCGCCGATACTTGCATGGAAGGTTCTGGAGTACCATCGGACGGCTCGTCTGAGTTGTTTTCCTCTAAGTCTTCCACCGCACTCCTCGATATAAAATTTCTTCCAATCCTCACAATTTTAACTACATCCATTCCCTTCACTCTTTCGAGGTCCTGAACATCAATTTCCGGATTGACTGCGATAATTGCCATCATTCCCAAATACATATGGAGTGCACTATCCAGCTCCATGATGCTCATATTGGCATTTCCCGTCCTTATCGCAGCTGATGCAAGTGCTGATGCCCTGTTAAACATTCCCGGGGTGATTTCATCCCAGTCATATGTCAGATTCTGATACTGTTTTCCGTTGATCTCGATTGCTTTTGATAAATGAATAGATTCTTTCATCGTTTTCCCTTTCTTTTTCAAAAAAGGAAGGGTGCATAAATGCATCCTTCCTTACTTCTTGGCCTCTTATAATAAACTGTTTACCTGTTCTGCGTAGTCCGTGCCATTAATTCTGCAGATACCGGCGAGCTTATCCACCAGTATAATTTCTTTGCCATCCACAAATAACTGGTATCGGCTGATCGAGAATGGAATCTCGAGCTCTATCGCAGAACCGGTTTCCACTTCGATGGAAGGAACCGCCACTTTCGGAACGCCTCTTAAAAAGGCTTTGCATCCGACTACCTTACCTTCTCCTCCATCTACTTTGGTGATCTGCTGTGCCCACCGGTGCTCAATGGTTTTATTTGTCATTCCACAGATCTTTGCAAGACCATAATCTGCACCAACCTTCTTAATGGTGGATTCCATGGTCTCTACCAATCCATATAACGGCACTTCCATTTCTCCAAGTGCCGTTTTAACGGTAGCCAGGACATGTGTAACCTCTGGAAGTGTCACACCTGTATTTCTTGCTACCAGTTCTCCATCCACATAGGACGTATCTGCATTCACCTGGCCATTGATATCTAATACAGTTCCCATCGCTCTGCCTCCTATTCTTCTTCACTGAAGTAAGCACTAAAGCCTGCATCAGTGTATGCTACATAAACTGTCGCGCTCTTAAGCGGCGGTGTAGGTGTGACAGGAATTTCCCAACGGAAATCACCGTTCATCATATCGGTTTCACTGTTGTTTGATTCCAGAAACAACACCTTCGGCTCCCCGATCAATGCTCCGATTGCTACATAAGAATCCAGTTTTTCCTGTTCCTTATTGATAATCCTATCTCTTAACTGCTTTGAAAATGGCTTATCAATTTCAGTTCCCCACTCACGCTGGAATCCATTGGTAATATGGAACAGCATTCTCATATACACATCAAAGATGCATCTCGGATCCACATCTGCACCGTAGGTATAGGCTGCTGTGTGATCTCCCCATAATACCCAGTTACCGCCCCAGAATACACAGGTAGAAATTCCATTTGAAGTAAGCTCCTTACTTTGCACCTGATCAAATCCCCGGTTCTTTGAGTTTTCCCCAAAATACTGCCCCGCTACCGGAATAGCTTTATTACCACAGGTTTCCATCGGAGTCGTATCATGTGAATAATCTGCTCTCATCAATTCCACAACTGCAAACGTAGACAGATGATAGATTTTTCCTGATGTTGCCTTTGCCATCGGCCAGAATACTTTGCTGCGCTCATTTGTGTATCCATTACTCTCCTTCCATGCAACTGCTGACGCAATCGTCACATTTGAAAGCGGAATATCCGCACACACAAACGCATCCCAGTGTCCATTGATCTGGGTGGCTGCTGCAATCATGGCAGAATACACTTCTGGATCCTCGCTCCATCCCGGAGCTGCAATTAAATTACAAACAGCAAAATGTTCCTGATATACCAGGGCAACTGCTCCTAATCCGGAATACTCTCCATTGGCTGTAACTCCGCCAATGATGTCTTTGTTTGTAACAAGACTTGTGTCTACCTCATCATAAGATGCCGTTACGCTTCCGGTGATTTTCTCCCCCACACTGGAAATGGTCACCATTCCCTTGGTAAAATTATAATCAATCGCAAAATCAACACCCTCTGCTTTACCTTCAATCGCCAGTGAATCAATAATAATGGTGTTGCTCTTAATGCTTGCCTTTCCATTGCTGAAGGCAAGCTGCATGGTCGTCTTTTCTTCTTTCTTATGTGTCTCAGGATTCAGCACATTAATCATATAAACAGGCCCGATATTGCCCTTGCTGTTGTTAAAATGTGCATCCAGCACTTCGCACAATGAGAAAGCGTTCCAGTTATCCGAATACCCTACCTTCTGCTGTGCATTGGTAAGATCACTAAGCTTCACCGGATTATTAATGATGTCTGCATTTGCAAAGCCACGAATCAGGTTAACCGGCAATGTACCAACATAAACCGGTGTTGTACCTGCCTGTACAGCGCTCTGGGCAATCGTCTGTCCTAAATGGCCGTAGGCACCATATAAATATTCATTTGCCACTTTTCATTCCTCCTATAAAAATTCTTCGTAAAACTTGTTTTCTACATTATTCCTTATATAATGTGACCTCACGGTCAGGTTGATCCATGCAAACCAGTGAGGATAATAGTCCGGCACAGCATCCTGTTCTTTATACGGACCATACGTGATCGGTACCGACTGTACGATTTCCAGACCATTCATTTCCGTAACCATTTCAATCTGCCTTAAGGCGTGATCGATGAAGTTCCATACATCCATCCAGCCATCTGCTGTACTTCTGTACGCTTCCGGTTCATCCGGTTCTGTTCCTTCCGGATAATAAATATCCTTTGCATGCAACCCTGGATTCCAACAGGAAAAGCCGAGGTTCATATTCAACTCCCGGCTTTTTTCTATGTTATTATCTTTTCCAGTTACTATCTGGACACAGATGGAGGGGATGCTTGATATAATACCTGGCGGCAGCCTGTCACTTGTTGGAAGGAACATCGGAAAAGCTTTCGGTGTTACCTCCTGATATTCATATTTCCCGTTAATGGGCTTTTGCGTATCTCTTGGCGGCACCTTAAATTTCAGGTCTTTACACACATGTTCATCCAACCATTCACTCATCCGAATTACAGAATCGACTACTGTCATTGTTCCCTCCTACACGTTGATGGTTGCACTAAGTGTTACGGTTGCTATTCCCATATCTTCATCCCATGTATTCACAAAGTACGGTCTTCCATCTACCATTAACTCAGCCCCAAATCCTTTTCGCCCCGGTAAATCTTCGCATCTGGCATATAGAAGTATGGATGATTCGGCAACTGCAAGTTCGGCGCCTCCCTGCCGTTCCCGCAGTGCCTTATCATCAAATACACAGGTTATGGTGCTGCCGGAGACATCATGTTCCTCTCCTAATTCCTCCAGGTTAAGAAAGATATCCCTGTCTTTTGCAACCATATCTTTAAAGGCAGACATTATTCAGGATCCGCCGCATTCAATACCGGGGGCTCTTCATTGTCGGCATCTTCGACATCATCTTCTTCCGGATACTTTACCTCTTCATCCGAAATCAGCTTGATCAGGTCTGCTTTACTGATTCTGCCCTTAAATTTGAGTCCCATCTTACCGGCAAGATCCTTTAATTCTGCAAAATCATATTTTTCCAGTGATCTGGCATCCAAATGTCCGGTGCAATCTTCTTCCACAGGTTCCTCAACAGGCTCATCTGCTTCTTTGGCAATTCCTAACCCGATGAGGCGGTCTGCTTCCTCATCAGCCACTTCAATCGGACCGCTTGCAGAATTAATCAAATCAACCGGTGCTGTATCATTTTTGCGATAACCATATGTTCCTACTACAATATTGATCTTTCTCATGTCTTTACCCTTTCTATTTTGGTGCTACTGTCCTAGAACAGAACAGTAGCGGAGATTGCGGAGTTCTTGTATTTCGGTGTGAATAAAGGCTTGGACTCAATGAAAAGCTCCTTAACACCAGACTTCTGATCCGCAACCACATGAGGCACACGCTTTCCTGTGTAGGTGTAGAAGTTATCATCCTTCTCAAGCACAGTGATTGCACCATACCTTGCACTTCCCATCTTAGGAGCAGTAACCACAATCTTATTTTCCGGAACAAATGTCTGGGTTGTACCCTGTTCATCGGTATAGGTCTCTGTATAACAGAACAGATCAAGTGCTACACCTTTTACATTCATACGGCCATAATAAACAACACCTTCCGGAAGTTCTGTCGGATTAATTGCCATAAGATCAAGTCTCCGGTTATCCAACAGCTTCTGGAAGTATTCATTATTGATGATTACGCTTCCGACCTTATCACCAAAAATAACATCAGATGCTTTTAACCCACGTCTCTTAAGCAAAAGAGCAATCGCATATAAATCATCCATAATTGCCTTGGAAGAAGTTCCCCATGCTGCGGAAGGGGTATACACTGCCGGATTGGAGTCTTCATCATAAAACTTGATGGCATACTCCTGGTATTTGCTTCCACCATAATCGTCAATGTAATGCTTCATGGTGTAACCATTATTGAACAGCACCTGTGACGCCATCCATTCCTCTCTGGAATCAATGCTCTCCCCCAGATCCATCATATCCTGACGAAGCAATGCAGCTTCTCTCTCTGCCGGTTTCTTCTGAGAAAATACGGTCTCTCCGAAGCCACGCTTCTGAAGATCCGCAATAGATAACGTTCTCTTCGGTGCTACATTTGCAGGGGTGTATCTCTCTGTCCTGTATCCGTTTCTATCCATAGCGATACCGCCGGACATCGGAACAACACAGGGAGCCAGTTTCCGGTTCTGTTCATCCTTGTACTCTACAAGAACATCCTCGGTCACAAACAGGTCATTGTCTGTTGTCTCAAAATAACGATCCCTTAAGAAAGTAGGACGCTTCAAAACAAGCGGAGCTGCTGTTACTAAGGTCTGTGTCTGATAAATATTAATAGGCATGTCTTTTTCCTCCTTATTCTACGATCCCATTGTCAAGCATGATTCCAGCCTTACGAAATGCCTCAACATCGGCATCTGTCATGGAATAATCTTCTTTGACTACAAGTGCATTCTTAATGAAATGACCGGATCTGTACACTTCTGCCATCACATCTGCATCTGTCGCATCTACATCCTCTGCGAGTATATATGCGGCTTCAGCTAATACCTGCTTCTCACTAACTGTCTCTTTTGTACCAAGAATTACACACTTTCCAGCCGTATTAAGGGCAAGTGCTGTACCTCTTTTCAGTTTGCCTTCTCCGGATGCTACAGGCATTAACACCTTGCTTACCGGATATCTGCTGGAAGCAAATAAAAACTCCGGAGCACACGCTCCTACATTCTCTCTACCTGTTGTATTCATCGATTTTCCTCCTTACTTATTTTCCACAATACCGGCAATCAGATTGGCACCGGCTTTTACATCTTCTGCCGCCTGCGCTGCATCATCAAGATTACTGTTTGTTGGTGCCGAATGTACTCCTGAAACACCGGAATTATTTGTATCATCTTTTGCACGATCTAAGAATGACGCTCCTGCATCCTTCTGTGCTTTGAGTGCCTCCAGTGCCAAATCCGCAGCGGACATCTTTTCTTCTCCGTACTTTGCCTTGTCAACAAGAGCCTGGTCACCGATCTTTCCGGCAATCTCATCAATTGACTGCAGTCTCTTGCGCTCATCATCAAGCGCTTTGTCAATCGCCGCCTGATTTTCTGTCTGAGCCGTCTGTCTGGCTTCATTCTGAATCTGTGTTACAAGATCAGGTTCCTGTTCCATTAACTCTTTTAAAGTCATCTTTTCTTTCCCTCCTATTGGATTATTGTTTTCTATAACTTCCGGCTCTTTGCCAGCGGTTATCTCGTCAACTACCGGTATGTCTGAAGGAAGGGCAAGCCCTCTTGCAGACATTGGTACACCATTTACTGTAAGGATATTCTTAGCAGAATTAATACTCATTGTTACCTTACTGCCGGTATCCACTATTTCATCCGCAAAGCCTTTATCAATGGCATCCTGCGCGGACATCCATGTGGTATTGCTCATCAGTATCTTAGCCGTTTCCACATCTGTACCCGTTTCCTTTGCATAGATTTCAGCAATGGATTTATCTATGGCGTTGATCTGCTTAACGGACTCTTTCATGTCTTTTGCATTGTAATATCCAAACAAAAAGGAAGATGCACCATGAATCATGGTAAGTGATCCATTGCACACCTTCCTGTTCCCCGGCTTTGCTCCCTGCATGATAATACTTGCTGCACTCGCACATAAGCCGTCCACTATTGTTGTGACGTTCCCGGTAAACTCCTTCATTCTGTTGTAGATTGCTACACCGGCGAATACTTCGCCACCAGGTGAGTTGATGCGGAACGTTACATTCTTCCTGTCTTTGATTTTCTCCATATCATTCAGAAAATCCGTCAATACAATAAACAGTCCTTCAACCGGTTCACCCGTCCACCAGTCGGTCGGCTTTTCGCTTACGACTTCACCATACATATTCACTTCCACGCTGTCTTCCTCGTCAAGCGTAGCAATATTATATGGTTTCATATCCGGTGGAATGTTCAATTGCACCGGTACCGGACCATTCCGGAAAGGATATCTATTCCTGATCATCCCTTTCTCCCTCCTTATCTTTATTAATATCGTTGTTATCATCTGCCGGAACTGGTTGTGACTCTGCCGGCTTTAATGATTGTATCTTTCTTGTTTCCCTCTCCAATTTCTCCACATTGGAATTCCAGTCACTGCCATTTAAACGAACCGCTGCATCTTCATTCGTAGTAAATCCATTGGCAACCGCCAGTATCTCCGCATTAACTTCTTTCACAGGATCAAGCTGTCCCTGTGATGGACCGATCCATTCCGCTTTAAGCCATGCTTCTCTTATGAGCGGATCATTCCAGAATCCTGGAGCTGCAATTCTTCCTCGCGCTACTGCTTCACACATCCACAATTCATACACCGGCTGGCAGAAGCCTGTAGAAAACCATTGGCGATACATCTTAAAGGACTTCCACGCTTCCAACAGGGCAGCTCTTGATGCGGAATAACTTGAATTAAATTCCTTAAGAAGCAGATCATACGGAATTTCCAGTGCTGCACCTATCTGCTTGGCAATCGTTTTGACAAATCCATCAAATCCATTTGCCGGACGTTTCGGATCAGCAAACACAACATCTTCCCCTGGGTTCATCACATTTACGGTTCCCGGTCCCAGCTCATATTCATTCGGATCATAACTTACATTATCATCTTCCGGCTGACCACTCCCCACTTCATTGAACGGAATATCCGTAGGATCACCGGAATCGGTCTTTACAAATGCTGTAAAGAATGACTCTACCAGAGCAGCGGTTAATTCGCTCTCGGTATACCGCCTTATTTGAAGCACATATTCAATAACCGGTGCCAGATAAGAAACCCCCCGGTACTGATCCGGCCTTTCCGAGTTCATCAGGTGTATCACATTCGGAAGCCCCGTTTTTTCTCCATATGCGGTTACTCTCTGCCACTGTGTCGGTTCGGACTTTATTTCATAAGGATAGGTATTCCGGATATGATACGCTGCTACTGCACCATCATTGTCAATTTCCACTCCATCATAAATAAGGTTATGATTATCCGGATTTATTCCATCTGTAAGATTAAATCCAAGTGTATAACTGCTTTCCGGTGTACTGCATCGATCCGCCTCTACTACCATAAGTTTCAATGTGTATGGACAATTCAATACTTCTTTATCCTTTTTCAGGATAAGAACATCCCCGGATGTCAGCCATGATACAAAACACAGCTGCTGCATCTCATAAAAATTGTTAATGCCTGTTGCATCGCAATTTCTTTTCTTATTAGCCCATAATCCAAACTCTGCTTTCGTCTTTTTTTCCCATTCTTCCGCCTGATCAGCGGTCATTCCAAGAATATCCCTGTCAACTCTTGGATTAAGCTTCAGCCCCATTCCGATCGTATTGGTTCGGTTGGTTTTAATTGCGGACGTGGCAATAGGTGCTGACATATACAGCATCCTCCCCCTCTGTCGAAGGGTATAATTGTTGTAATCTATATCTTCCCTCGGGCTCCCGGACATCGCATTGAAGCCTTTTAATGCTCTTTTCCTTGTGCTTGCTCCTGCTTCTCCATAGCCCTTTGAGTAAGAACCATAAACAATACGGTCATTATCCAACTTTTTCACCTCTTTTCTTCAATTGGTGCGCCGCAGAAAGGTAGACAGCGCACCTTATATATTAACAACCACCGGTTCCGGCAGCTGCCAATACCTACCAATCACGAGGTATTACCCCTACTGCTCTTCTTCTCTTGCTTCCATTCAGCATATTTTCCAGTTCATCACGCTGCGTTTCCAGTTCCTCAATCTGCTGCTTGATATTGGAAGAATACTGATATCTTGTTACAGACCTGCTGCCGATCGTATAGCTCTGCACACCAGATTCTGTCAGAAGTGCCTTTTCCTTTTCGTAATAATACTCTAAGCGTTCATTGACCTTATCCAGCTTTCGCTGTATCTGTTCCCTGGTCATTCCATTCCCTCCCGCACATTTGCGTTTTCTATTCTTTACCAATCATCTCTATACAGATCACTGCGTCTTCTTTGTTGCTTTTTCTTTGGTTTCCCCTGCGTCTTTGTCTCCTGTGAACCTCTCAGTTTTCCTTCAATCGCATCGAAGTTCGGGTTCAAAACGCGAAAGGCTGCGTTCGCATAGTCTCTGCAGTCCAATGCTTCATTCCGGTTATGTCCCGGGAGCTTCTTCCACCGCCATTTGCCATTTTCATAGGTCAGTTTTTCGGATAATAATCCGGAAAAGTAAAGGTTGTCATACCCTTTTCCCTCATTACTTGGGAAATGTGAATACCGGGCTCCCGGAGATTGCACCTTAAGTCCCGACATGATACGTTCTTTTCCGGCATCTACACCCAGGATGTATAACCATGCCTTACCGATAACCTTGTTATCCTTCACTATTTTTACTTTGCTGGGAGGTCCGGTGAATGGAATTCCTTCACCGCCTTTACCCTTGATCGCAAATACACGCTTATTTATCCTTTTGTTGCATTCTTCATATACCTCCTGCGTGTAGTGTCCGCCGGAATCTATGAAAGTTACGGATATCTTCAGGGCTTTTCCGTTCTGAAAATAATAGGAACGGTCGATGATGCCATCTAACCGCTCCCATACATCCTGTTCCGAAGGTTTTCCCATGATGTAACCTTTTTCTATACCCCAGTTTTCTTCAAACCGGCCATAACCAACAACCTCATATTCCAACCGGTTATCCTGCGTATCAACTCCACAGGTCAGACACAATACGCCATCAGGAAGATCTGCGTTATATTCTTCCCTTCTTGCAAGCATTTCATCTTCGTCTGCCAGATCCCCTCTGTCCTCCCATAGTTCTCCGAAAAGTGTATTATAAACTGTCTTCAGCTTCTCCGGATCATCCTTGGATTCCAGAAAACGAAGCACCAGCTTCTTCCATGGCATCCATGGTGAAGAAAACGCATTGATCCAAAAGGAACGTACTCCATTCCTGTACGCTTCCGGATTCTTTGCAATCCATTTTTTAGGCTGCTTCCTCATTTCCTGCTCTGTGGATGCACAACCACACTCCGGACACGCATACAGCACATCGTCTACTATATACTGTTTCTCCCCCATGATCTTATTGGTATGAAATTCAAAACGAATATTATCAAATTTTATAAAAGTATATTCTCCACAATGTGGACACTTGACACTCCAGTATTCCTGGGTGCCCGTATTGAATGCGGACTCTATCGCACTGTATCCTTTTATGGTCGGAGTGGAAACCTCCACCATCTTGTAATTATAGAATGTGGTTGTTCTGGCTTCTACCAGTCCCCAGGGATCACCCTCACCGCCTGCATCCTTCGCCCATCTGTCCCTTTCATCACCAAACACATAGCGCGCAGGTACGGAAGCAAGGGAAGCCGGTGAGTTACTTCCCGTCATGGTAAGCATTCCGCCGGGATAGGCTTTCTTAAGGACAGTGTTTTCTCCGTCCCTGCTCTTTGCCTTGGATATTTTTTCTCGCAAAGGCTTAGTATCCCGGATCATTGGCGCGATACGTCTTTTTGAGAAGTCCTTTGCATTATCCAATGTAGGCATAACCAACATGATCGGTCCCGGATCGATGTCGATTGCATACCCCAGCATATTCATTTCACATTCTGTTTTTCCAACCTGTGATGATGCGACTACTGCAATCCTGTGTATCTTCGGATCCGTGAACGCATCCATGATCTCTTTCAGGTATGGAGTCCTGCTTGTCCTCCAACGACCAGGCTCGGCGCTGTTCTCTGCTGATAATCTCCGGTACTTATCCGACCATTCTGTAACCGTCAGCTGTTCCGGAGGTTTAAAGTTGGAGGTCGACTTTTTGACGGTTGCATTGAGGTCTTTTAAAAAATCTCTATTCGTCGTCATCTTCGTCAGCGGAGCGGTTTTCTAACCATCCCTGTCTTTCTCTTACTCTGCGCCGATATTCATCCGGATCGTATTCATATCTTGATAATTCATCCAGAATGTCATTTACTGTTGCTTTTATGATTTCGGATATCTCTGCCGCATCGGTTGATTCTGCCACATCAACTGCAAGCTGCCCTGGCATGGACAACAACGCTGATCTTACGGCCAGACACAGATCTGTGGTCATAGCCTCCACATCATCTGCCGAATGCATACGGCCTTCCAGTTCATCCAGTTCAAGCTCTGCAATCCTCGCTTTGGCTTTCTTCATGTCAACCTCTGCCTGCAGCTTCTCTTCTTCCTTGTCTGCGACACTTGCTTTCTGTTCCCTGCCGTATGCCTTATCTCCAAGGTATTTAATGTATGCCTGGACAGTAGGCATCAAATCATATCTTCTAAGCGTACCCTTTCCCCGTTTTATCTCTACCGTTTCAAGAATTCCTTCCTGTGTGAGCTGCTGGATGCGCCGCACAGTAACCTGAAACAACTTCGCAATTACTTTTGAATCCTGCAGGTTCTTTTCTGTCTTTGCATCAGCCACAATATACGCTCCCTTCTATTTCTCTCACATACCAATTACCCTCATATAGCTTCGTATTCGCCTCATACAGGCACTCTTTTTTACCCCTGATATTTTCCTGTCTATGACATTTAAAATGCCATGGCGTAACGAAATGCATCAAATTTTTTGTACTGTAACTAGATGCTTTTTGGGCTCGCCAGCATCGTAAGGCATTTTGGGGCTTTCCCAGTACCTTTTTTCACAGATAACGCTTGTTATTTGTTACTTTCCTAAAATTCTCTTGAGATTATGATCCAATCTCTTACCAAGTTCCTCACTGATTCTCTTATAGATGTTCTCTTCCACGGTTTCATTCGTTATCATCTGCGGAACAGATACCGTCTTAATGGACCGGATCGGCAGTCTCCTTCTTCCAACCCTTTGGAATGGAATATAGGTTGTCCCTGCTCCCCCTGACTTTGCAAGGAATACCTTATGTCCCAGTGCCTTCCTTGGCTCCTTCTTGAAGACTTTCATGGTTACCGTATTTGCCTGCTCATAGTTACGGTAGCACTCATACCAGGGAACAGGTGCTGTAGGTTTCATGTCAAAATGTGTCGGTGTCAGTAACCTTCCCTGATATTGAATTTCTATGTTATCCAGACTCACTCCACCAACTCTGATCTTGCCGGCATTCTTAACACCCTTCTTCGTTTCATTGACATCCTTCTTTTTGATGTTGTATTCCCTGACCACTTCCTGTGATACCCAGCCTGGACCTCTTGTTTTAAAATCTCCGATAGTTCTGTTTATCACCTTGGCAGAGTCCTTCTGCATGGAGTCAATCTGTTTCAATACATCTTCATAGCCTTCAATTACTATATTCATTGCTCCGGCCATACCCACACCTCCATGCAGGCACGAAAAAAGGACCATCTCCACGGAGCCGGTCCTTTTGCCATGTCTCTTAATTTGTTCTTTCCTTTTTACACCATATCACTATCCAATAATCACATTCAATCACATTTAGTCACATCTTGAAATTTTCCAGTGCCCTTTTATGAATACGGTGGGTATGCTGCCAGCTATGTTTCAATTTCACACAGACATCCTCCCATGACATTCTGCGGATATAGCGATACATTAAAACATCTTTCTCATCATCGTTTTGTAACCGTTCTATTTTATCCGTAATCTCTTTACATAGTCTGACACATTCATATCTGGTTTTCCTATACCGTTTCTCTGCTTCGTCAAGCATGGCTGCGTATCCGGAAAGATCTGTACAATTATGTGCATGTGGCATTCCGTCATTCCCTTGTGCCGGTATTATCTGCGCCATACGCAATTCCTCAATTTTCTGTGATTCCCTTTCCCTGCGCCGCACTGCTCTCTCATAACTTTTAAGATATTCCTTTTTCTTTTCCATCTCTGTCAGCTCTTCCAAAATAACCCTCCGTCCCGAACATTCATTAAATGATTGCAACGTATTTTTTAAAAATTTCCTCTGTGTGGTCCTTCCCTACATAAGCATAAAATCTTGCAGCCGTGCTGTTGTCCTTATGGCCTATGTACTCCCCGGCATCATGTACAGATCCACCTCTCTTAGTTATATTTGTAGCCGTGGTCTTTCGGAACAGGTGCGGATACACACGTCTCTCCATCTGTGCCCGCTTTTTGATCGCATAAACAGATGAACGGATGCTCTGCCGGTTAATTCCCTTGTGCTTATCACCCCTGATAGCTGTGAATAAAGCCTCTTTACTGTTAAATGCAATTCCACGCGCATTGATCCAGTCCGTCATGTACTTTATTGCTACACTATCCAGAAACGCTGTCCTGTATCGTCTCGACTTCTCGCCATATATGGACACTTCTCCGGTACGCCAGTCAATATCACATACTTTAACCTGTTCTGCCTCTCCGACTCTCACAGCCGTAGAACGCAAGAATTCAATCAGTGCCCGATCACGCTTGTTCTTGCAGCCGGTCTTAAGCTGCTCTACCTCTTCCGGCTCCATGTGATCTATAGGTTTCTCTATGGTCTTATACGGCTCAATGGCATCACAGGGATTTTCCACGATCAGGTGTGATTTACGCATCCAGGTAAAGAAAGCGGATAAGCACCGTCGCTGGCCATCCAGTGAAGTCTCATTATTGTCTCTGCTGATCTTAGACAGATACAGTTCTACATCCATACTGGTCACTTTCAGAAATGATTTATGGCACTGATCTATAAAGCGCATTACAATATCCTGGTATCGCTTCACGGTCTTTTCTGACAACTTCGGTGCTTTCTTTAGCATAAACAATTCCCAGACATAAGCATTGCTATCGTCTATCGTTGCCGGAAGACTCTCGATCTCCACAACCTCAACCCCTGCAAGGACTCTGGTAATCACATCCTCCAATACATTCAGTGTCATCGTATCTACATTGTTCCTCATCTGTAACAAAACGTCATTTCTTACCTTCTCTTTTGCTGTCATAGGACATCCTCCACATTCTCTTGCCTAAGGACAGCGCATCTGCTATAATATCCTTAGACGTGATGCGGTACAATCTACTTTGGTCGGTGGGTGTACCGCAGTTTTTATGCAACAGACCATTGACAAATTTTCCCATCAATGATATCATTTGTTTATCCCAAACAAACGTTCTGTTCTGTGGTTTCGTCCCGGCAGGACGTTTTGTTATTATATCCTCTTATTTCAGTCTGCTTCTTCAAGTCCCAAAGCTACATATCCATTCTTCAAACCCCATCCACTTAAAACATAAGTGATTCTATACTCCTTATCATTTATACCGTGCTTGATCGGAAGTCCATCTTTTCCTATCGCCTGGAATCTAATATAATCCCCCTTTTGAAATCCTCTGTCATTCTTCCTGATTTCAAATGTCTTATCTTTCATATAAACCGCATCCGCAAAATCATCTAATATTTTCAGATTATGTACCATTTGCTTTTCCTCCTTAAATTTCCATACAAAATATTGTGTTCCCGGATTGCTATATCTTGTATTAAATTTCAGTTTAAAGAAACAATATGACCATCCAAAACACGGTAACAAGATGGCTCTATCTCTTCCTGTTCTATCCACGCTTTAACGGTTTCATCGATCATCCTTGCAAGTTCCAGTTCTTGATCAACAGAAACTTCAAAATTCTCTGCTGCTTCTCCTGCATCTTCCGACAAATTTTCTTTGATGGAATCAACAATTTCTTCCTCACAACTATTTCATCTAAATACCGGCTTTGTACATGTTCCGATGTAAATTTCACTCTCGCCTGGATAGCTTTCTTTTGCATCTTCTATTGCTTCCTGTTCGGTGTCAAATTCCCCATAATAAAATTCTCCGTCATTGCTATGACAATATTTGCTCATGCTCTACCTCTCTTTCAGTTTAGTCAATTACAAAATCAAAATTGCAACAATTAAAGTCATCTTCCCTTTCTGGAATAGGCATACACACTCCTGCTGCATCCACTACATACGGAATTCCATCAAACTCAATAATTTCCATCGGATAACAACCACCCATTCTTCGATGGCAATCAATCTTTTTCCCTACAAGTTCCTTTGCATTTCCCTGATATAATCTCATGCTCTACCTCTCTTTCAGTTTAAATTATTTCTTTCAGCTTCGCTTCGGCTTCTTCTTTTGTGAGAAATACAGTTTTCTCAAAGTCACATTCTTGAAAATATGCTCCGATAAAATGATTTGTTACTTTGGCATAAATTCTATATTGTTCCCCGTTTTTATAAAAAGTCACGCTGGAAACAAATGCTTCATATACTTCATTTCGCATATTTTTTTCATATTCGATATCATCAAACACATTAAAAGGCGAAGTAACTACCCATACAGTATTTCCAACCTTGCATGGCAACCGCAAGAGCAATCCCTGCTCCTCAGCATCTTCGTAGGCAGCAAGTTTTTTATAATATGGCAGATCATCAATGTCTTTAACCGGATGCACATTCCAAGGATAACCCTCACATTTATCTTTCCAATCTTTTTCTGTCAATCTCTTCATCTCGGATTCCTCCTAAAATTCAGTTTATAAAGCCATCTGCATTAAATATTATTTCTCCACGTATTACTCTGCCGTTTTTCGTATTCATACCACTAAATTTGCGTAGACACGACATATTATCCAATATCTTGAGATAATCTGCGTTACCTTTCAACAAAAACGAGATTTCTACCCTTGGACGTCCATGAACAAAACTTTGAATCCCTGTATTAACTTTTGCATTAGGAATGTTCTTGCTGCAGAACTCCTCTGCCCTTTTATACAACTCGTCCCAATTATAATCTTCTATGCTCACAAAAACCCTCCATTAAACTTTAAAATGAATATCCAACCCACATATATTGTGTGCTTCCTTCGATCGGATAATAATATATCCCATCACCGGAATCTTCTCCGCACATTGTCTGGTCGCAGTATTCTCCATCTGTTTGTTCTTCACCTTCCGGCTCTTGTGCTACTCCGAATCCATCCACATAGAAATCTTCAAATCCATTTTGATTCGCCCAATTAATCAATTCCTCATAAATTTGCTCTTCTTGCTTTTTTAACCGTTCATATTCATCTGCCTTTTCTGCAATTTCTTTAGGCACTCTCATTGTCTTTTTACCTCCACTAAACTTTAATTTACTGCTTCCAGAAGAAACTGCTTTTCTTCCAATCTTTCATAAATCGTCTGACCGGTCTGTGTCTCAATATATGGCAGGAAGATCTCTTCGAACCTCACCATATGAATATCCAGTAATGCCATCTGTGCTTCTATCCAGTCTTTCAGGATACGCCATGCCACACGCTCTGCCTGATCTCTGGTAGCTTTGATGTTGCTTCGGGGACTATTTTTCTTTTCTCTTTTAAGAACTTCCAGGCACTCATCCACTTTTACCGGAAGCCGTACCGGGATCTGCTGCATTCCAGTATCAATCAGAAATGACAGACCGGTGATACTTTCACCATCGTAATTCTTCATAATGCTTTTGGCTTTATGCTTCATCAGAATATATTCGATTTCTGATACCGTCTTAAAGCTATCAACTGTTGTGGTGTAATTTAATATAGCCATTAACTGTCCTCCTTTAAATTACCTTGTTATTTCATTCAGACAGGCATTCCATCCTGCATCCCATCCATCCGAATATTCATCATATTCATTGTCGTTATGCTCCTGCTCTGGCAGTTCCCGTAGCGGACAAAAATCCGGTCTCCATGACTCTTCATGCTTTGGATTATATTCAATATTTGTTTCCCCACTTGGCGGTCCAGCAAGGCATAATCCTAGGTTTTTTTGCTTTATCATAAGAAAAAGATTGCATTCGTCACAACGCTTAGGCATATCCATAACCAATACTGCTTTTGCCATACTCCTCACTCCTTTAATTAACTGCCCTATATATAATTGGTATAACGATAAATGTCATTATGTTATCAACTTCTCTATTTTCAGCATGACCATACAAAATAATTTCTAAAGCAATCCATATGTGGCACCAGATTAGTGTATATATCATTGTTTTAAATAATTTTTTCACTATACTTTCCATAACTTCACCACTTTGATTTACTTATGCATGGAGATCGCTCCGGCAATTGCAAACAGTCCTGCTGCCATTAAGAAGCTATTATCTGCTCCTGGATCTCCAACCCAAAAGAACCCTAATATGACTGCAATAACATATCCCATTATTCAATCATTTCCCCTTCTATGGTATTCACAATGTTTTGACAGCCACACATAGGGCAATCAAAGGCTTCATAATACTTTCTGCCAGAAAATGCATTATTAAGTGAGATCGGTTCGCCAATCACCTTTTTTATTCTCTGCCTTTGGTACAAACCGATAATGACATACCTTACATCTGATCTTCCTTATCATCTTTTCGTCCTCCCAGTTCCTTAATCTCCTTAAATAACTCCCTGTAAAAGGGTACTTCTATCTCGCTATTAAAATCATCCTCTGCTGTTCTTACCATGTGTTTGGTCTTTAACAGGCATAAGCAATCCTCAATGGCATCACGATATCCTTGCTTATATACGCTTGTGGCTATGTGATTCTCTTCCATCCCTACACCACCCACCTACAGCTTACGCATTTCTTCTTCAGGTACCCGTTCGGGAGGTATTCTGCCTTGCAGCATTCTTTCTCTCCATCTTTCACATAACAGACACGTTTCTTTCCATTGGCCAACTGCTGCCATTCCGAAGCCTTGCGGTAATTCCGTGGCGCCCGGATGGATCCCATCATCATGGTGCTTTCTTTCTGCTGCATCTGTGCATAGGTCAGGCCTGCTTCCGCACAGGCTTTGTTATATTCCATCAATTTATTATTCTTCTTTGCCATGATTTTCCTTTCCGGGAAGCTGTGGGGGACAGCTCCCCATATGGTTTTTCCGTGATATGTATACCAAAAGGCTTGTTGTAGCCACTATGGCCTAATTCCACTTACTGTAAGTAAGTTTGGACTTGTCCCAGTCCGAATACTGTCTTTTCAGATACTCTTCGAACTGGTCCAGGAGCTGCTGCCGCATTCCCTTATTCCCATTGTCTAGGATGGAATGATGATACCGGCACCCGATGGCTCCGTTACGCTCCACGCCTAGTCCCAGTGAACTTTTCGGGATAAAATGCATATAATCCTTTACCTGCAGATCCAACCAGGTAGCTCCCTCTGCCGGTATGCCCATATTGCAGAAGATACACTGCCCATGATCCCGTTCTGCAATCTTCTTTTTCTCTTTCTCACTGAACTGGAGCTTCCGGGTGTAACTATGAGGTCTTTTACCCATGTCAGGCCTCACATTCCGAGACTATCCACAATGGTTGTCTTCTTCTGAACGGTGATCTTTCCCTTACTCAGCTTCATTTCTGCCTTTTCACCAGATCCGATATCAATCTTTACTCCGTCAATCAGTTCTGCCGCTACTGCATGGACTGCTGCCTTAAGAATCATTCCCGTGTCTGTATCCCCGAACAACTGATTGATATTTTTTATTGCCCTCTCCGATCTTATCTTGATCTTTCTCATTTCCTTTGCTTCTTCACAAAGGCACTTGGACGTAACAACTTCATCCACCTGCTCCTGTGAATAGTTTTCCTCTACTTCTACCGTGCATGTCTGTCCACAATACTTACATGTTCCTACTGCTACCTTAAACATTTTCTTACACCTCCGTTTTACTTTAATTATGTTCTATGTTTTAATTGCAAACCTCGCCATTCTTGACAATCCCCCTTAATTCAAATAGCAGGTTATACATTTCCAGGGCTTTCCCATAGGCTGCATCGATCTGATCCAGCGTTGGGAGTTCCTTATCCCATTCCCAGATATCCAGTTCCTTATATCCGTTCTGGATTTCTTTTACCTTCAGAAGCGCAGCATCTCTCCAAGCATCACATCCTGCACTTCCCGGCTCCGCTTCCGCCTCAATATGCTCATCAGAATCACATACCGGCATTTCATTACCAGAAACTGCAGCTTCTTCCTGATCTTCGCTCTCCTGTTCCATTGGCTCGATCGGTTCTGTGAATTCTTCCGGTACTGGTTCTGATACAGTTTCCGGCTTTGATTCCTGTACCGGTAATTTCTCCGGTTCTTTCTTCTCTTCATGCGGCTTCTCCTTTTTCGGTGGCGGTGTAATCACCCTGGATGGCTTCTTTACCGAGTCTTTATGCGGTTTTTGCGGTTGCACCGGTGCAATTTCCTCTTTTTTTGCCGGGAATGTCTCTCCATAATGTCTTTCCCACCATTTTTCTACCGGTTCCCCGATCGACATATCCGGACAGATCACCTCCTGGATGGCTTCCGTCAGCTGATCCCAGCTGTAATACTCCTTTTCAAGACTGCGCATATTGAGGATCGTAATATCTGTTGTTGCGCCCTTGATCACCATGGCTAGCCTTCCTATGCCCTGAATACGTGCCGTATAGGTAACTTCTCCGCTCGGTGCCAATGCTTCATAGTATTTCTTCTTCCGTTCTTCCTGATAGCCTTTGATGCTGTACAGGACTGCTGCCATATCCGGATAATCATGAATGACCTGATCCAGTGTCTTGCCGAGTAAATTCAACGTTTTCTGGGCTTCCTTCTCCCCTTCCAGCATCACTTCAATGTCAGATACCTTCTGTTCTTCCTTGTATTCGTCCTGTATGGTCTCAATTTCCCTTTTGCTGTAGCTTGCCGGGATCTCTTCCCGGATCTCTTCCGGAAGCGTCAGCATCACGGCCAGCTTAGCATATCCATATCCCTGATACTGTGTCTGCAGCCTATCCGAATAACCGTTTTCCGCAAAAGTATCATTGATATTGATAAACCGGCTTACCTGGGACTTATCCAGATGGTAAATGCTTTCTGCAAACTCATTCACATTCGCATATCCGCTCTCCTTAAGGATATCTGTGTCCCTTGCGATCTTCAGCAGGTACCCAATCCGCACAAAGCTCTCTGCCGCACGGTTCATCTCGGTATCGACTGCTGCCTTATAATCCTGATAAGATGCAAACTGGTTGTTTAAGTCCAGTACATCTCCTGTTACATTTTCTATATTTTCCATATTTCCTCCTACATGGCAGGTAACAATACCTGCTGTTCTGATTCCTGAACTGCTGCCAGCGTTCCGTTTTTCAGCTTCTCCACATAATTATCAAGCCATTTCTTCATATTCTTTTCATCCGGTTTCCGATCGTGTGCGCCGTACCACTGCAGGATCCGATTGCTTTCCGCATCAATCTCCACTGTAATATACGGTGCTTCCTGTGTTTTCTTAAACCGCAGCATCAGGATATAAGTCTCTCCACGATTATGTTTTCCCAGGTAATTGTCACCGCCTACACAGTGATGCAGGATCCTTCCTTCACTGACGATCTCCTTCGCGGATCTGGCCGGGCGGATCAGATACGTTTCATCCTCGTAGTAATACCGGTTCCGGAGCTTCCGGTATTGTTTACTGATTTCCATAAATCTTATTTCCACCTCTGCAAGACGCTTATCTGCTTCTTTCTTATTCGCTTCCTGCACCATGGCATTATGTGCCTGTTCCAGATTCCTCGGCTGCTGGTATACGGTATTATTCAGGTCATATCCCAATGCATTCCTCATATGCAGGTAATCACAATACAGTCCCGCCACTGCACGGATCATGTTTACACTATTTGTACAGCAGCCGCCATAGGAACAACCTGCATATTTTTCAATCCGGTTTAACAACTGCTGGATGCTCATATAGTGCGTTGCTTCTTCAATCTGGACTCCGGACAATTTTGCTTCCGTGATATGCTCCACCTGTTCCGCTGTCCAGTTTGCACCCATACGCTTTTCTATTGCCATGGTTTTCAGCAGATCCGTGTCCCCTTTCCGTTCGATCAGCTGTTTTACTCTCTCTCTTCGGATTCCCAGGAACTGATCCGGACAGGTTGCATGTACGTTTTCCACAATTCCGTACCGGCAGGCAACAAGGCTTTTCGCCACACCAATCAGATTCATTTTTACCAGCATTTCAATCTGCGGCGTTTCCTGGTACCGTTCCAGGTAGTCAATTGGATTATATCTTGATACATTCTGTGCATATTCACGCATGGCACAATACTGGAACATCGTTCCTGCCATGTTTTCATAAGTTTCTGACAGAACCGGGGCTTCATTGATTGTGATATTTGCATTTCCATACAGATTGCAGTCATCCCAGAAATCTTCCCCGGTATACGGATTGTGCTTGTGATAATCCGTCTGTACTTTCTTATCCGGTTCAAAGTATGCTCTTGCAATTTCTATCCCGGAAATCTTCTCATAGGCTCCATGCATTTCCGGTCCTTTCTCTCCACTGGTCAGTTCAAGTGCCCATTGCTTCCCTACCTCGATGTACCGCATCACCATTCCAGTTTCCTTGTATTTCTGTCCAAGGAAAAGATGAATCTTCTGGCTGTATTCGCTCTTTGTTTTCCCCTGACACTTATACTCTCCGCGCGCTCCGCAGAGCGGACAGTTCCCGGTCAGCCTCTCGACCGGCTCATCTATTCTTTTCTCAAACTGTGATTCATAGGACATCCCGGCTTTCCACCGCCCGAATGATACTCCTCCGCACTTACTGCATGTGATATCTGCATAACTTCCGTGCTTTTTGTAATACAGGTAATGCTTTTCTGAAAAGTAAATCCGGTCGGCAATATCCAGGATCCGGGCTTTTGGAAGCTCCGGCGTGTTCTTTATCCGGTCTTTCAAGGCTTGCTGCCTGCGCTCCCATTTTCTTTTCTCTGTCTTACGCCTTGCACTGGTTACAATATCATTCTCATGGTAATAGATGTTTTCCCACCATCGCTCCCTGTTCCATACTTTTTTCCTGCACATGGTTTCTATCCGCTCAATGTCCTTCTCCGTAAAAAGAATGTCCTTTTTCACAGCCTCTGAGTAATACCTGCTGCCGTCTTCTGGCTGTGTATGCCATAACAGTCTTGTACTGTCGTAATAATGGTCGGTTTCAATTTTCTGTCTGGTCCATTCGTTCTTTTCCGGAAAGTAATTGCCGAAGTCCTTTTTCGTCATAACGATTCGTATTACCGGGATTTCCTTCGTGCTTTTCGTATTCCGGTATACCTCAACAAACAGATGCCGTTCATGTTCGATGTTCTTATATGCCGTAATCGTCACATATCTTGCATCCTTCTTCTGTACCACACTTGGAAGCGTCAGGTATGGAATCTTCTCAATGGCTTTCTTTTTCATCCATGCCACCTACTTCCCCAGATAATACTTCGTAATGACCTTCTTAGCGGTACCCATTCCGGGGATTCCAAGGGTAACCTTGCTTGCAGTCACACCCGCTTCCTTCATGATCTCATTACTGATCGGATACTGGTGCTTAAATCCCCACTTCATTAATGCCGCAATACATCCCTGCAGGCTCTTGCCTTTCTTCCGGATGGCTCTCTGCATCTCTTCCTCTTCTTCCATCTTGATCCGGATGTACTCTACCCAGTCCTCCATGATCTCGCACACCTTAAGCTCCTTCATTTCCACGTCCAGTTTATTCCATGCAGCGGTGTAGGTATTGGCCAGTTCCGGATAGATTCCATCGATGTAGTCCTGTACATCGTCTTCATCGAAGCCGTTCTCCTTCGCCATTTCCCTAAGTCCTTTCAGATCTCCTTCTTTCAGAAGACCTGCTGCCGTTTCATTGATTTCCTCTGCGGAATTAAATTCTCCAAATTTATCAAACATCCTTTTACCTCCTTCAATAACCCTTTTATTACCTCGGACAGCAGAGCTCTGTCACGTCTTGCCATTTCTTTCCTTCATAATCCACGATTGGAGGCCGGAACGTTTTCCGCTCCACAAAACTCAACTGCTTCTCGGGAAAAGCAATCTCTTCGATCCCTTCCTGTTCTGCATTCCTCTCTTCCGGTTCGTCTTTCCTCTTTTCTGCACGCTTCCATGCGTTGATGCAGTTGTGCACCGTTATCTCACTGTAGCCGATGGCCTGTCCGATCTCTGAGAACGTTTTTCCCTGCACTATCATGTAAAGGATCTGTTCCTTGTAGTCGTTTATGGATACCCTTTCCCGAACGATCCCATTACCGCTTCCCAGCTTGTATAAATATCCTCTGCTATATCCGGTTGCTTCCACAATTTTCCCGATCGGAATGTTGTCACGGAGCATCTGGATCGCTTTGTCTTTATTTTTCATCTTCCTCAATCTCCTTCAACAACTCTTTCTGCACCTGTTCCTGCATATACTGGCGGTAAGAATGGTCCGTGTCCTCTACCGTGACATAATGTTTTGTCATCTGTTCGGACACCTGCTGCCATAGATCCGCATTCTTGACCGGTGCATTTTTCGCCGTTCTCCATCCGTTCTTTTCCCACATCGGAAGGTAGTAATTCTGCATCACTCCCAAAACATGTCCGCATTGAGTAAATACTCGGACGGAGCACGATTTTGTCAATCTCCCAAATGCGCTTAATAATAGTTCTAACGTTATCGTATTATTGGTAATATCTTTCTTATGCAGGATCCCGGAGCGCGTAACCGGGTTCCCAGTGCTTGTAATGTATTCCAAGAGCCACATTCCGGCGATCTCACACCTTGCCGGACGCTGTGTTGTGGTCTCTATGTAAAGGTTCACTTCCAACTTATCCACCTCCCCGCCGTTGCACCGGTGCAATTTTCACTTCGGTGTATCTCAAATAACTCATTCCGGTAAAGCGGTTCACTCCGTAGTGGATGCTGTTCTTATCCACGTAATACCCTGGAGTGGCTTTGATTTCCCCATCCCGGATCAGCCTGGCAATCGTCCACCTGCGGTAGGTCTTCCGCTCCGGTACAGGCTCGATCAGGTTCCGGCTGCAGGAATACTTGCGGAACTGCTTTCGCTCGTCTTCCGGGAATAAGGATAACTGCTTCTCACATTCTTCATCCGGTTCTTTCACGATGTAATCTGCCAGATCTTCATACCCTCCTTCTTCATACATGGGTTGCATGTCGATCTTCTTTCCCCATGCATTCCGGATCAGCAGATCCATGTCCGCTCCCCGAATACGGTTTACAATCATATGGATATGTACACCGCCACGCTTCCCAATCTCCTTCCGTAGAATCCACTTGAACGGTGCCCCTCTTGAACGGTACGCTTTACGGAGTAAATAAAACATTTTATCCAGATCCTTCTTCAGTTCCTCCATGGTCGGCCGGTATCCTCTCGGATATTTCAATGTCACCCAGATGCCTTCCTCTTCCGGAAAATTCGCTTTAATCTTCCGTCTTACATGATTACTCCGATTCTGCTGATTCTGCTTCCGGATCTGCTCCGGTGTGGCTTTCTCCTTCTTCTGTCTCTTTTCCCCCTTCGCTCCGTACTTCCCTGCAAACTTGAGCTCGTATTCTATGCTCGTTGGAAATATGCGCGTTGGAAAGTAGTATGTATCAAGCCAGTATGCCATCCTCATTCTCCTAACTTTAATATACTTAGAATGCTAAAAACGGAGGTTAAAACCCCCATTTTTCTTGACATATCCGCCCTGGTTTGCTATACTAAATTCAGTGGTTTAGTGTTCGCGTGAGCGGATATGTCAAGGCGTATGAGTTACAGCTCATGCGTCTTTTTTATACTTTTCTCTGATGCGTTGCATCATCTCACGGTTCTCTTTGTACTGGAGCTTCCGAACCTCATCATCACAACGAATGATCTCTTCTTCTGGAAATCTTCCCTGCTGAATAATTTTCCCACGGTCACCCCGGATCCCAAACAGCTCATCCAGATCCTTTTCCGGGAACTGGAGGAACAGGGCAACCTTGCGCGCCGTGTCTACCACGTTTCTTGCACGGAACCAGTTCTTTGCACTCATGCTCTGCCGGAACATGACGGGATATTCTTCAAACAGCTTGTCCCGGATCTCCTTTTCGGTCAGCATAAGATCACCCTTTTCCTTCCGCTCTTCTTATTTACAAGCGTGATGGAGTTGTTGTCTTTCTCCTGTACACTCCAGTTCTTCCAGTCAAGGCCTGCTGCCACGATCTGCTTTTTCTCTTCCAGAAATGGTTTTCTTGGTTGTTTCACTTGACTTTCCTCCTTCAATGCTTTAACATGAATACATCACATTTAATCCCCTAGAGTCCTGCATTTCCCCTAGAAATCGGCAGGACTCTTTTTTATCCCTCTGCATCAGGGATAACCTGCACATAACAATAATCTCCATACGTATTCACCCATTCCTTACACCGTTCCAGACTGCTCCGGAACACGTCAATACTTGTTCCGTTCTGGATACTGCCGATACCGTCCCCGTCCTTATCAATCCCGAAGCCGGTATCCTTCACCTCGAAATACCCGATAAAATTCATGTCCATGTCATACAGGACAACCAGGGCATCCATCCAGTCCTTCTTCGCTGCAACGATACCTTCCCTGACTTCACAGCCGGATGCCGTAATGCTTCCTTCCGGATAGGTATAACACGTGACACGCATCTTCCTTACCGGGTACTTCTCCGATGCTTCAGCCGGCAAGTTCCACAGGATCAGCAGTAACAACATCAACAACACCAGTAATACCGATATGATTCTCTTTTTCATGCTTTTCTCCTTTCAACTGCCTGATATGTTCCCAGATCCGGTCCCTGTCCCGGTTCTTCTGTTCTGCTGATCCTTGAATCAGTCCACTTTCTTCGAAGCTCATATACATAACGCTTTTCCTCCACTACCGTTGAATACATATAGATTGCACTGGCGATTGCCAGTATGCCTGATGTGATATATAACTGACTGTCCATTGCTGCAACAGCCAGAAGAAACACTACAAACGCAATTCTCTGTTTGAAACGAATCTTTCTCAATGCTCTCTCCTTCCTGCTTGTCCAACAGAGCCGGCTTATGCCGACTTTTCCTCTTCTGTCTGCTCCGGTCCAGTATGTAATCCCTTCTGAATCTTCCGGTACAGATCCACAAAGGCATCCGTAATCCGTTCTACTGCTCCCGGTGTCATTTCTACTTCACATTTAATTTGTTTCATAAACGCTCACCTCCTAGTTCAGTTTATGATTGACTGGTTGTACACCTTTCCTATACGTGCCCTCTATGTGGTGCGCAGGGGGAAACTGCGCACCTTTTCTGTGTAAAAGGGGAATAGGTACTACTGTGGTGCCATTGTGCACCACACAGAAGGCACGTCTGCTTATCTCTTTACTTCTTTGGTTTATTATTGAGAATCATCCAGAAGATCACCACTATCGTGATACAGATGATTGCTGTTTTTATTACAGAAACCATGCTACTTTCCTCCCTTTTCATCCGTTCTGTTTATCACAAACAGAACGATATACATGACCATTATCAGCACCTGAAGAACTGCCAGAATAATCAATTTGCTATCCAGATATCCACCTTCGATTGCCATCCACAAATTAAAAATCAGTATTATTAATGACACAATTGTTGTATAATTGAACTGCATATTACCTCCATATTTAAGAAAGGACATTTATCCTATGGAAAAAGAAGAAAAAATTTTTATTGAATTTCTGTTTAAATTTACTCCCATCGTTCTTTCCGTAATTTCTCTGATAATTTCATACAAAACTTATTCATCACAATTTGAAGAAAACTTCGTTATCAACGATATCCCTGCAAAGTTTTTATACCTCGACCCCGATGAGCAATGCCTAGTGTATGAAAATGAAATAATTATCACGAATACATCCCGTAATTCCATTTCTCTTATCAGCTGTAATATGAATTTTTCAAACCAGCCAGTTGAAAATGATCTGAGCAGCCAATTTCCAATACTCTTTTCTCCTGGAGAAGCCCAAAAGTTCACATACAGATTTCACATTCCTATTAATAGCGAAGATACCGCTCTTCTCTCTGTTTCTCAAAATGAAATATCCAATTATTTGAGCAATAACAAAAGGTATAAATATTTATCGTTCGTGATAAAATCAACTAAAAAGCGATATTTTTGTTCCATATCTCTCATGCAGGACTAATGGTTAGTTCTACATGCATAGGCGCTTGCTTCCACCAACGATGCAAGTGCCTGTGCTTTTTCAGCTACTGCTCTGTTATCACACGGAAATTCTTTTATGTTGCTCATAATGTCTTCCGATAACTCACAGATAACCTTGTCAATTTTTTCTGCTGTTTCTTTGCTCATCCTCTCTGCTCCTTTCTGTTTCTTTTTAGATACTCCCCGGCCATAGCGATAGGTGAACTCCCTCTCTGGATGTTCCAGCATTAATTCCATTGCATCATCACTAAAGTTTGTTTTTAAGAGCTTCCTAAGTGCACTGATTCTTGGATGTTCTTTCTCTCCACTTTCTTCCTCTAGCATGGCAATAAGCTTTATCGGGATCCCTTCAGCAACCAGTTCATTTGCCAAGGAGCCAGCTTCTTTTAACAGTTCCATTAAATGGTCGATCTTATTCTCCATTTCCTTTCTCATCTCTCCTTTCTGTTAGTGCTCAAATTATTTATTTTTATAAATGCTAGCTTTTAGCTAGTTTGTCAGGCAAAAAAATATCGTCCATTGTGCAATTATAAATTGAACAAAGTTTCGACAACTGTAATGCATCTGGTGCTGTGTAATTATTTTCCCAGCTTACAAGCGTACTGGGCGATATTGCCATAATTGCAGATACTTCTTTTTGATTCAACTTTGCATTTACTCTTAAAGCTTTAAGTGATACTTTCAATTAACCTCACCGCCTTTCTAGTCAAAATTATACTCGCTTTTAGCTAGTTGTCAATACCAAAAGTTAAGTTTTTAATAAATTATATTGAATTGTTCTAACTTTTAGCTTATAATCAAATCAATCGGAGGTACAAAATATGTCAGATGAAGAATATAAAAGTATTTTTTCTAGAAATTTGCTTCACTTTTTAGAAATCAATCAGAAGTCACAAGCAGATTTATGTAAGTATATCGGAGTGTCATCTGCTACTGTTTCTGACTGGTGCAATGGAAAAAAAATGCCACGTATGGATAAGATTCAATCTATATGTAATTGGTTAAAAATCGAGAAATCTGATCTATTAGAAAAGCATTCTGATAAATCTACTACATATTATCTTAATGAAGAAGCTCGTGACATGGCACAATTCCTTTATGAGAATCCTGCCTATAAGGTACTATTCGATGCTTCAAGAAAGGTAAAGCCTGAAGATATTCAGTTTATAACAGAAATGATTGATCGAATGACCGACCGTAACGAATAAGCATATTACTTGTGTAAGAGGGTGATTTTATTGGATGCAAATGTTATTTATGCTGATCTTCCAGCTTCAATCAAAGCATATACTGTAAGCTGTCCGGATGATACATATACCATCGTCCTCAATTCTCGGCATTCCCATGAGCAATTGCTTATGTCTTACAGCCATGAGTTGAAACATATCGAAAATGGTGATTTTGAAAAGGATAATGTGGATATGATTGAACTATCTGCTCATCAATGAATTGGTGTCAAGCCTCCCCCTAGTTAACCTATATAAGAAAGGACATGTTAACAATGGAAAAAAACCAATTTGCAAGAAGATTAAAGTACTACTTAATCTCGAATAATAAAAACCAAAGTGATTTAGTAAATCATTTAGGTTGTGAAAAATCAACAGTATCAAATTGGTGTTCCGGAACTCGTGTTCCCAAAATTGATACAATTATAGATATTGCTAAATATTTGCATGTCAGTGTTGGAGATCTAATTGAAGACCCACGAAACGAAGATACATATAATATTAATTCTGATGTTTCCAGTTTTTCTGTATCTTCTTTAGAAAAGGATTTAATAACTGCTTTCCGAAAAGCTGATGACTTGGATCGCCAAATGGTTCTGCGTATTTTAAAGATCAAACAAAAAGGGGACGCAGAAAAAATGGCATAAATTGCCAAAACAATATTTACACCTATAATGGTTGGGATTATTCCGGTGATAAACCTCCACCGGTTTGACTTATATAAAATACGAAAGCAGGTGATTGTTTTCTTCTTTTTTCTCTTCGATGAAGATACCGGTTCTACTGTTCAGGTCCCGGTGGAAAATGTAGAAGATTTTAATGAACAGGATTTAGAATTTATTTACGATGATAAGATTCGTAAAGTATGGCACAAACAACAGGAACAATGGTATTTCTCCATTATTGATGTGTGCCAGGTATTGACGGATAGTGATAATCCGAAAAACTATTGGAATATGCTAAAATCCCGGCTACGCCAAGAGGGAAATGAAACGTACATAAATTGTGTACGTTTGAAATTGAAGGCTTCTGATGGCAAGATGCGCCTTACTGACTGTGCTAATACAGAACAGTTACTGCGTATTATCCAGTACATTCCTTCCAAGAAAGGCGAAGCATTCAGTCAATGGTTATCCCTTCTGCTCTCCAACCAAGAGGACGAAAATACAGGATCCCTGTTCGAATCCATACGCCATGTAGATGAATATGGACGGGAATTCTGGTATGCCAGGGAGCTGCAGGTCGCATTGGAATATACTGAATGGCGTAATTTTTATAAAGTTATTGACAGAGCAAAAGAAGCCTGCAATGGCAGTGGAAATCTAGTCTCCGAATGTTTTGTTGAGGTCAACAAAACATTACCCATGCCTAAAGGTGGCGAAAAAGAGATTAGTGATATTAAGCTCTCTCGTTATGCATGCTACCTAATTGTTCAGAATGGTGATCCTCATAAAAAGGTCATTGCGCTTGGTCAGACCTACTTTGCAGTAAAGACCAGACAACAGGAGCTTACGGAGGCTTTCGAGGATTTGTCTGAAGATGCCAAAAGACTTGCTACCAGAAATGAAATGAAAAGACATAATAAGTCTCTGGCTGAAGCTGCGAATATGGCCGGCATTACCGATCCAATAGACTATGCTATTTTTCAAAACAAGGGATATCAGGGGCTCTATGGTGGTCTTGGTCGAAAAGAAATCCATGAAAGAAAAGGATTAAAAAAATCCCAGGATATTCTCGACTTTATGGGAAGTACCGAACTTGCGGCTAACCTTTTCCGTGCAACTCAAACAGATGAAAAAATACGCAGGGAGAATATTGTTGGTAAGGCTGCTGCCAATAAAACACATTATGAAGTCGGCAAGAAAGTAAGACAGACCATTAAAGAACTGGGTGGAACGATGCCCGAAGATCTGCCAACGCCCGAAAGAAGCGTCAAGCAGATCGAACGTGAGGAAAAAAAGAAATTAAAATAAAAGTTCTGCTCTGGTGCGCCAATACCGGAGCAGAACCGGAATCTCATCTGGAGTACTGATATAATCCACCGTAAGCAAGTGTATTATTCATAAATTCCAGTTACTTGATAAATCGAAACGCACACAGATTGTGTACATTTGAAAATATATTTGTTGTCATATGCTTTGATGCAGCTTATACCATTTTGTTGACGTCAACAAAATGGTTACTCCAAATCAGAATACGAACTTTACCAACTTAGTATGTACATTTTATACACATACTGATCTATGTTTTTGCATAACCTATGAGTAAATGTTACGTATTTTTACGTATTTTCTATTGACATACGTATTTTTACGTATTATAATATATTTAAAGATAAGGAAAGGAGATACGAAAGATGCCAATGACATCCACAGAGATGATTAAATACCTAAAGAAACATGGTTTTGTAATCATCAGCCAGAACGGTTCACATGTAAAGCTTCGGAATCCTGAAACCGGAAGAACCGTGATTGTTCCTTATCACTCCAGAGACTTGAAGAAAGGAATGGAGCAGGCAATATTAAAACAGGCTGGGTTGAAATAACCCAGCCACTCAAAACGGAGGTATCTTATGAAGAAATTATTTTATCCAGCTCTTTTTCACAAGGCAGAGGAAGGCGGCTTCTGGATCACATTTCCCGATCTTCCCGAATGTATAACAGAAGGTGATGATATGCAGGAAGCATATGAAATGGCTTCTGATGCTCTCGGCCTGGCTATTGTCAGCCGTGAGGAAAGCAATGAACCACTTCCCACTCCTTCCGAACCGGATGCTATTCCTGCCGAACCAGATTCATTTTGTGTTGTGGTCGAATTTGATCTGCTTTCTTATCAGCGCAAGCACAACTCCAGAGCTGTGAAGAAGACACTTTCTATTCCGGAATGGTTGAATCAGGCTGCTATTGAGATGAACATCAACTTCTCTCAGGTGCTGCAGGATGCCTTGATCCAAAAGGTCGGTAACCAGTAAAATAAAATCTGCCCCGGTACGCCAATACCGGAGCAGAGCTGGAACTATATCGGGAGTACCGATATAACTCACCGTAAGCAAGTGAATTATATCATACTTTCCGGTGAAAATACAAGCACCGGGTATTTTTATGCCCTGCTGCCATAGAATATACGGGAGGAATGGATATGTTCACTGTAGGAATCTATGCCCGGAAGTCCGTTTACCGCGACAACTCGGACTCCGTCCAGGTACAGGTAAGACTTGGAAAGGAATACGCCGGTATCATTTTCAAAGACAAGGAATTAGAATTCCGTGTTTATGATTCTGATGAAGGCTTTTCCGGAAAGAATACCAACCGGCCGGATTTTCAACGCATGATGAATGATGTTGAGAACGGGCTTCTTAACGCTGTTGTTGTTTATAAGCTGGATCGTATCAGTAGAAATGTACAACAGTTCTCTGCTATGTATGAAATTCTCCACCAGCATCAGGTAGCTTTCATATCGGTTAAGGAATCCTTTGATACCAGCACACCCATGGGAAGGACGGTTATGTATATTCTGGCCGCTTTTGCACAGCTGGAACGTGAGAATACTTCTGAACGTGTTACAGACGGTATGCTTGCCCTGGGTACTGCCGGGAAATGGACGGGCGGCATCTGTCCGAGCGGCATGAAGTCGGTACGAATGCAATGCGGAGATAAATACCACTCTTATCTGCAGATCGATCCGGACACCATCTGGCGTCCTAAGTTGCTGTATGAGCTTCTTTTAGATGGTAATCCCATAACAAGGATTGAGCGGTACTGCAGGGATCACGGTATTAAGAGTCAGACCGGAAAGTATCTGAACACTTCGCAGATCTATAACATCCTTACCAACCCTGTATACTGCCAGAACAGTATCGAAGCATATTACTATTTCTGTGATCTTGGCTGTAAGCTCCCGGAGGCTTCCGGCTTTGATGGAAATCACGGTCTCATTGGATATGGCAAAACCAAAACAGGAACCAACAGCCAGCACAAACGTACTTCTTCCGAATGGACCATTGCCATCGGAATCCATGATTATGTGCTTCCTGCCGACAAATGGATCGCTGCCCAGAAGCGTCTCGGCACCAATAAGATGATCCGGACTGCCAAATATGAAGCAGGAATCCTAAAGGGAGTATTGAAGTGTTCCTGTGGTGGCTCTATGGAAGTCCGCACTTACACGAAGAACAATATTCAGTTTTCCTACTATTACTGCCGCCGGATGCAGCGTTATGGGAAAGAATATTGTAACAGCGGATATACTCCGGTCAAGAAGCTCGACTCCATCTTCCTGGAAAAGCTGAAACAAATACAGTTGGATCCGGCCAGAGTCACCATAGATCATCTGGAAGATGTTTTCACACAATCTCCCACAGATCTTAAGAAGACCTTGCATAATCTCGAATCCTCGATCATGAACCTCACCAATGTCCTTACCCAGGCAATGGGATCCAGTGCCTCTGAGTACATTATCAAACAGATCGAAGAATTGGACCGCCAAAAGCAAATAACGGAAGCTGCTCTTCGTGATGCAGAGCTCAAAGAAGCACAGCAAGTCCAGAAAACAAACGCGATTGATCAGATCTATCAATCGATCTGCTACTTGCTTAACCACTTTGACGATATTGATTATCATGGAAAAAACGAACTGATTCGTAAGATCGTAAAGAGTTGTATTTTCGATGGTGAGAATCTGAAAATCACCTTCTAAATCATTCAATATTATATACAGATCGGTACACCCATCATCGCTGTGGAGTCCGGTTACGTGGAAGCCCTTGGCTGGAATCAGTACGGCGGCTGGCGCATCGGAATCCGCAGCTTTGATAAAAAGCGTTACTACTACTATGCACACCTTCGCCAGAATTTCCCTTATGCGTTGGATTTAAAGGAAGGAAGCGTGGTAACCGCCGGGGACGTCATCGGTTACATGGGGCATACCGGCTATAGTGCCAAAGAAAATGTGAACAACATTGAAACCGTGCATCTGCATTTCGGTCTGCAGCTCATTTTTGATGAATCGCAGAAAGAGGGCAACAACGAGATCTGGATTGACTGCTATGACCTCACCCGGTTTTTATACAAAAACAGATCCCTCACGGAAAAGAATGTGGAAACCAGGGAATGGTTCCGTACCTTTCACATGAAGGATCCTTCAGTAACCTCTTATCTGCAGTTAAATCCGGATGCCCCGGTATTAAACAACGGAAACTAAGGAAGTGCTTCTTCCATATAAAGTGTTTCTGCAGTATAAAGCATTCCTTCTATATAGAGGTGTGTCGCATGGGCTTCCTCCATCAGCCGGAGAAGCTCTTCGCGGCTCACCTCTGAAAGATCCACATTCGCGTACATCACAGAAACCGGTGCCGCTTCGAAGTTCAGGTAAGTATTCCTCACCCAGCTTACATCGGAGCTGTCACGCACATACAACACCCGGGTTATTTCTGAATCCGTTCCTGCACCGACCTTTTCTGCGAATTCATATGCGGCATCGTCCAGAATCTCTTCGCGCTTTGTAAGCTCCTCCTGTACACCCGTCCGGTATCCCCAGATCGCACGGTAGGCACTTGCATAATCGGATGACAACAGCACCACCAACGCACACAGGTAAAAGCCGCGGTTATCCGGAAAGCTCTGCATAACATAATAAGCGAGCAGATACAGTCCTCCGATCGTAAATGGCGCTCCATACCTTGAAATGGAGCTTACCATGCCATACGGCTCGAGATATTGCGTTTCCACCGCAAAAACGGTCAGGTGGCTGATCAGTACCAGCGTATAGAATAAAATTGCTGTTATTACCGTATAAATCAGCAAAAACCGTCCCATTCCACGATCCAGCTTCTTACGCACGATCAGCAGAATATAAAACGCCAGTAAAAATAACAGTAATACAAGCGGACTGAAATCAAACAGCCACGTGGAGCTCCTGTGCAGCGGCCATTTTAAGAACGCTTCACCAAAAGCCTGAAGCATCTGTTCCCTGGTCTCCGGGATATTCATGCCTCCGGTTGCCATCTGTACGGCTGCTCCGGTAAGCTTTGCCACCCGGCGGTGCAGATAACAGAACGCAAACCAGCCTCCACCACTTAAGAAAGGCAAAACCATCACCGAAAGCGTCCCCCATATGGCAGTTCTTTTCTTCCACAGATCTTCTCCTATTTTCCGGTTTATAATCTGAACCCCGATGGAAAACAACACTGCAAACGCATACCAGACAAATCCGGTATTTTTGCAAAGCACAAGTACCATCAGATATAATGCCTGTCGTCCGTAATAAAGCCACGGTGAAACATCTTTCCTGTCAATGACTGCCACCAGAAATGCGCCATACACTACCGCCATGGAAAAATCCGCACAGCCTCCATCGCACCAGAATACCTCCGTCATCGTCGGGAAAATCCAGAGCAATATTGCTCCCAGCGTCATGCTAAGCGGTGTTTTCTTCCGGATGTAATGTAATAACGGAAGCAGAAAGGACAGGTTAAACACATAATATCCTGCAAATAAAAGTCCCTCCCGGAACTGTCCCGGCGAGAAATGCAGGAACCACCACT
>ERZ1034976.276-NODE-276-length-48531-cov-27.853990_pt1 | contig 48531 bp, 32 predicted proteins | sample MGYA00520623_ERZ1034976 | MGnify/ENA primary metagenome ERZ1034976 (study PRJEB33766, sample SAMN09781774) | gut metagenome | biome: gut microbiome | host: Homo sapiens | place: Madagascar | study: EMG produced TPA metagenomics assembly of the PRJNA485056 data... | reverse complement strand
CGAGGGAAGTCGTGCATGGGGAAGTACGACAAACCTACCTGAGTAGTTACTTTTAGTGCAACAAAAGGTTAAAAACGTTAAATCCTTACCTTTTCGTATCTAATCAGAATCCATATGGGCACTTTTCTACCGTTTAGAGTGTATAATACTGATAATCAACTAATAATAGATACAATTATTGAAGAACGGTGTCTTGTGTGTAAAAGAACTATCAAGGACTATTTAAAGGCCGTGTGCTTTACAGAATCACCACTAACACTGTCTTTGCAAGTGTTTAATTATATGAATTCATTGTCAAAGCCACGCTTTTCTAAATATGGAATAGGGTTCAAACGCGACGTACTAATACGAGATTATGCAGCACGTCCAGTTATTTATGGTGACGAACATGAATACAATCTATTGTCCGATAAATTAAAGTGGAGATTTGAATATTTGGATGTTAGCCAATATGATTTCCAATGGTTAAGGGAATGGAGAATAAAAGGTGATACTTTCGATTTCTCAAACATCCCAACAGATGATATAATTATTATCACTCCCACGACTGAAGACTTGGAAAGAATTGTTGCATTTCAAGAATTTGATGAATTAGATTTTGAATTTGATCATGGTGAAACTTTTCCTTCTCCAATTTACAAACTTTCAAGGGAGTGGAAAGGAGTTTCGTTCGAAATGGTATCGTCCTATACAACTGACAAAGAGTTAGAAAACGATACTGATTTACAGGAAATAGGAGAAACAATTCATTTGCAATAAAATATGGAGAACTTAGATTTACTCGTAAAAGAACTATGCAAACTCCCTGACGAGACATGATGGGTAGAGTTTAAGCATAATAATGATGAACCACACATGATTGGTGAGGACATCAGTGCATTGACTAATAGCGCTGTATTGGCAGATCGTTCACATGCCCATATGATTTGGGGCGTAGATGATGGTACACACGATATAATATGGACCAAAGTCAGATTGAAGCATGCAAAGAAGGGGAATCAGGAGATAGAGAATTGGCTGAGATACCTCTTATCGAAGAATGCTGACTTTGATTTTCAGTCGGTAGATATTGACGGAAAGCATGTTGAGATTATCATCGTAGCGAAGGCTCTTGGTGTACCTGTTACCTTTGAAAAGATTGACTATATACGGGTGGGCAGTTACACGAAGAAAGTCAATGAGTTCCCTGTATTGCAGGCACAATTATGGGACAGACTCAGGCATGAGCAGTTTGAGGATACATTTGTGAAGATTGATTTGACCTTGCAACAGGTTATGCGAATGTTGGATTGTGATGCCTACTTTGACATTCTGCAAATACCCGTTCCAACAGATACTGATGGTTATGCCCATTATCTGGAAGAAGAAGGTATTATCCAAAAACAGGATAATGGGCTTTATGCCATTACGAACCTTGGGGCAATCCTGTTTGCAAAGAAGTTGGCGGATTTTCCGAGATTAAGGAGAAAGGCTATCAGGGTGGTGCAATATGAGGACAACAATCGGCTAACAATCCTCAAAGAAGACACAATGTCCGAAGGATATGCCATCAGTTTGGAGAAGGCGGTGAAGTATGTCAATACATTGTTGTCGTCAAAGGAAGACATCAATTCTATCCGCAGGGTGACAAACAGTACATTTCCACTGCCAACCTAGAGAAGCTATTGCAAATGCCATCATTTACCAAGACTTCTATATCGATGGGGCGGGACCTGTCGTGGAACTGTTTAGGAATTGGGTTGAGGTAACGAATCCTAGTGTGTCTCTTGTGGAAATCAAGAGTATCGTGGATAATCCACCCAAGTCGAGAAATGAGAAACTTGCATCATTGATGCGCAGACTCAGGATGTGCGAGGAACTTGTACGTGGTTGGGACAAAATGATTATCAGTTGTGAAACGCAGCGGCTTCCTGCTCCACGCATTCAAATTTATCAGGAGTCCACGAAAGTGTCGCTATTCTCTCATTTTGAGTTTTCAAACATTCCTGTGGAGGATAAACTCTGGGCTACCTATATGCATGCTTGTGTGAAGTATGCAGAAGGTGATGCACTTACAAATGAGTCACTGAGAGAACGATTTGGTCTGAAAGACACTTCTGCCGGCAGTATTTCACGACTGATAAAAGAGGCAACAGAGAAGAAATGGATTAAGCCACTTGACCCGACAACAGCTCGACGCTATATGAAATACATCCCATTCTGGGCTTAGATTTAATTTGCCTGTAATTTGCTTGCATGACAAACAAGAACAGAGAAATGCTTTATTTAGGAGAATTGTACGTGCGATTTTAATTTGCCTGTAATTTGCCAGAGTAAGAAATGACGTAAACATTTAGAATGATGATATTTGGAAAGAAGATAAAGGAACTCTGAGAAAAACGTGGGTTGTTGCAGCGACACTTGTGCGCAGCCTTAGAGATTGACATTCCGATGTACAGCAAGATTGAGCGTGGAGAGAGAAAGGCAAAGTGTAGCAAGATTCCTATCATGGCAAAACTCTTTGAGATTGACGAAAAGGAATTGTTGACAATTTGGTTGGCAGACAAGGTATTGGATACAGTTGCAGGTGAAGACGAAATAATGAGTAATGCCATCCTCTATGTCCAGAATGAGATCAATCCTGTCCCATAGTATGAATGATAAGACAAAAGGTGCAAAAAGTATATGGTAATCTTTGGTGGTACGGAGATTTTTATGTACCTTTGAAACTAGAAAGAGCGTTCTTTGGATTTGTGTAGGAATATATAAGTCCTCTCGTTTCCAAAGTGTTACCCATTTCTACTTTTCTTATAGGTAACACGTTGATTTCAAAAAGAATTTAAGAATAGTATCGTTTTCGAACGTTTTCTTCGAGTCTCAAACTTCGCAACTTTGACAACACTCATGAAGACAACGACAACCTGGATGTCCACATTGGATGTATTGTATCCAAACGTAGCAATGTGTATCCGTGCGACCTACGCATGGAGAGTGCTTGCACGTTTCTACATATAATGCGTCATAGCGTGGGCTAACTGCGTTGTCTATCTTATGAGTGTAGGCAATGCGAAGGCCTGAGATTTGAGATAGACAGATGTAGAGACTCCCACGCTCTTTTTATGTAAATCTACCTAACTCAAAAACAACCAGCCTGTCTTGGGAGTTCACCGGCACAAAAACAACAAAACACTTATGTTAAAAGCTAAAATTAATTCAAACATGATGAGCAAGATGAGTATTATTTTATTCTTGCTTTGTTCTATGTTCTTCGTCTCGTGCAGCGATGACAACGATGAAGGCAGTGGTATAAATGGAACCTACGCCACATCTGGAGAATACGACAACTACACGGGCAAGACATTTCGCGAAATGATTGTCATAACCAAGAGTTCGTTTACCACCTATTCTACACAAGCCGTACAGGACAAGTCATACTGGGGTGCAGGGGCTTTTCAAGTGCCTGGAGCAAAAGGTTGGTATGTGGAGAAAGGCTCACAACGAATCCACTCATATGTTAGAGCCAACGACAGAATTGTCTTGGACAACGGAAGCATCTACTCTATAGGAAACAATTCAATAGTAGGAGGCGGACATACCTACTATAAATACTAATAAATAACAAAGCTAAGTGCAGGGAAATGTATTCAAACATTTTTCTGCACTTTTTCTTATCGTTCATTAACGCCTAAACGTGCCATTATATCATATATTTTCAGTAACTTTGAAGCCGAAACTTTAAACCGCACATATACAATCAACAATATAATTATGAAACACTTGCTTTTGACGTTGGCAATTGCCGGTATGACCCCATGTCATATCTACGCAGCCAACGAAACAGACAAGGCTACTGAGCCGACCTTTACCGAGTGGCACGACCTGTCGGTGAACAATGTTAATCGCTTCGCTACACGCACATCGTTCTTTGCTTACGAGAACCGCGAGGCTGCGCTGAAAGGCGACCGTGACAAATCGAGCAACTTTCTTTCTATCGAGGGCGACTGGCGCTTTCAGTGGGTGGAGAACGCCGATCAGCGTCCTACCGACTTCTTCCGCACCGACTACGACGACGCGGCATGGAAGACTATGCGCGTGCCGGGCATCTGGGAACTGAACGGATACGGCGACCCAGAGTACGTGAACATAGGCTTCGCATGGCGTGGACACTTCAAGAACAACCCTCCGATGGTGCCTACCAAGGACAACCACGTTGGTTCGTACCGACGCACTATACGCATACCCGACTCATGGGACGGACGCCAGGTGATTGCTCACTTCGGCTCGGTGACATCGAACATGTACCTCTGGGTGAACGGCAAGTTCGTGGGCTACGCAGAGGACTCGAAGTCGGCAATGGAGTTCGACATCACACCATATCTTAAGAAGGGCGACAATCTCATCGCTTTCCAGTCGTTCCGCTGGTGCGACGGCTCGTACAGCGAGGACCAGGACTTCTGGCGTCTCTCGGGCGTGGCACGCGACTGCTTCCTCTACTCGCGCTCGCAGACTGCTCATGTCGACGACGTGCGCGTGACACCCGACCTCGATGCCGAATACAAGAACGGATCGCTCGCCGTTGCACTCAAGGCGAAGGGCAACGCGAAGTTCCTCATCGACCTCATCGCGCCTGACGGAGATGTGGTGAGCCGCAAGATTATCAACTCGTCGAAGGTGAAGAAGCAGAAGGGACGCGACATAGCTGTAGTAAACGCTACGGTGAAGTTCGACGTGGAGAACCCATTGAAATGGACTGCCGAGACTCCTAATCTGTACAAGGTGGTGGTAACGGTGCAGCAGGACAACAAGGACGTAGAGTCGGTGCCGGTACGCACGGGATTCCGCAAGGTGGAGATAAAGAACAAGCAGCTGCTCGTGAACGGTCAGCCGATACTCATCAAGGGTGCCAACCGCCACGAGATAGACCCCGACGGCGGATATGTCATCTCGCGTGAGCGTATGCTCGAGGACGTGAAGCTGATGAAGCAGTTCAACGTGAACGCCGTGCGCACATGCCACTACCCCGACGACCCTTACTTCTACGAGCTTTGCGACGAATACGGTCTGTACGTATGCGCCGAGGCTAACCAGGAGAGCCACGGCTTCTTCTACGACAGCGACGCTATCACAACGACCGATCTCTTCGCCAAGCAGATTATGGAGCGCAACGAGCACAACGTACACAACCAGTACAACCACCCGTCGGTAATCTACTGGTCGATGGGCAACGAGACTGCCGACTCGAAGAACTTCGCTGCCGTGAAGAAGTGGATCAACGAGTTCGACCCGTCGCGCCCCGTACACTACGAGCGTGCCATCCTCGGCGATAACACCGACTTCTACGCTGAGATGTACATCACACCGGAGGCTGCCGAACGCTATGCCAAGGATCCGGCAAGCCCGAAGCCGATGATTCACTGCGAGTACGCACACGCCATGGGCAACTCTTGCGGTGTAATGCAGGAGTACTGGGACCTCATACGCAAGTATCCTATCTATCAGGGTGGCTTCATCTGGGACTTCGTCGACCAGGGCTTGCGGGGCAAGGACGAAAAGGGCAACATGATATACAACTACGGCGGCGACTTCAACTCATACGACCCGTCGGACAACAATTTCAACTGCAACGGCTTCATCTCGCCCGACCGCAAACCGAACCCGGAGGCTTACGAGGTGGGCTACTGGTATCAGAACATCTGGACCAAGCCTGCAAACCTCGCCGAGAAGAAGTTCAACGTCTACAACGAGAACTTCTTCCGTCCGCTCGACAACGTATCGCTATCGTGGGCTATCGTGGCTGACGGCATAGAACGCCAGAACGGCACCATCGCCGACCTCTCTGAGGTGAGGGCGCAAAGCTCTGCCGACTTCACATTGCCGTACAACCTCGACAACCTCAACGAGGCGAACGACGTGATGCTCAACATCGAGTATCGTCTGAAGAACGACGAGGGACTGCAGAAGGCTGGCGACGTAGTGGCTTACCAGCAGTTCGCACTGCGCGAGGCAAAGGGTGCCGACCTCTCACTCAGCGAGAACGAGGCGAAGGCTCTGAAGGCGGTGAAACTCACCGACAAGAAGAAGGAACCATTGCTCACTCTGCAGGCGCAGAACTTCACGCTCGCCTTCGACCGCGCTACGGGCTTCATCACACGCTACGAGGTGGGCGGCAACTCACTCCTCGGCGAGGGCGGTTCGCTCAAGCCTAACTTCTGGCGCGCTGTAACCGATAACGACATGGGCGCACAGTCGCAGAGCAACTTCGCTGCTTGGCGCACTCCGAAGATGAAACTTCGCTCGCTCACAGTTGATAAAAAACTGAAGACTGTAGTAGCTGTGTACAACATGCCTGCTGTGAAGTCTACACTCACACTCACATATCAGGTAGAGGCTAACGGCACACTCGTAGTTACTCAGGATCTGAAGACCACTCCGGGCGCAAAGGTGTCGGAGATGCTCCGCTTCGGTATGGTGATGAACCTGCCTTACGACATGGATCAGGTGCAGTGGAACGGACGCGGACCGATAGAGAACTACTCTGACCGCAAGATCTCGCAAAACGTGGGCATCTACCACTCTACTGCCGACCAGCTCTTCTATCCGTATGTACGTCCGCAGGAGACCGGAACGATGAGCGACCTGCGCTGGTGGAACCAGACCAACAAGGACGGCGTGGGCTTCCGCGTAGAGAGCGACAAGCGCTTCTCGGCATCGGCTCTGCACTACGACCTGCTCACTCTCGATGAGGGCGCAGAGAAGAAACAGCGCCACTCGCAGTCGGTAGAGAAGTCGAAGTACACCAACCTCTTCATCGACCTCGTACAGTCGGGTGTCGGCGGTGTTGACAGCTGGGGCGGCGACGGACGCGCTCGTAAGGGTCACCGCGTAGAGTACAAGGACTATACTTTCAGCTTCCGACTCGCTCCAAAGACATTGTACTAATATGTAGCTCAACGCCTTTTGTTGCAGCAACAACAAATAACAAGAGGGTATGGCTCGATTGCCATACCCTCTTATTGTTTACCCGTTTTTCACTCTTAAATGTTTTGTGGGTGCGTGGTATGGGCATCTTGCCCGTACCTCCTACTTTTTATTTTTCGTCTTTTTTCTCCGTTCCTTCGTCCTTCTTCTCCGGATGGAGTATCTTCTTCACGGTCTCGCCGATGGGCAGCTGGTCGAGCACGCCGAGACTCGGCGCTACGGTCTTCACGAGCGAGTTGAGGAAGTTGCCGGTTGCGCCGTCGCCACCGTCGAACACCGTGACGTTGCCGAGCTGCATTTTCTCGAACGCCTTGACCTGCTCGCCTGCAATCTCCTTCCACTGGTCGACCATCTTGTACTGGATGGCAATAGCCGGGTTGAGTTCGGCAGCTTTCACCATTGCCTGGAAGCCGTCAGCCTCAGCCAGGAGCGACATCTTCTTACCCTCTGCCTCAGCTTCGAGACGCATCCGTATGGCTTTTGCCTCAGCCTCAGCCTGCGCCAGCGTAGCCTTTGCCTTCGCTTCTGCCTCGCGGATGACCTTCTCGGCTACGGCATCGGCTTGCAGGATAGCCTCCTGCTTGGCTACTTCAGCCGGCACTATCTTCTCTGCCTTCAGCGACGACTCTACCTTCAGAGCCTTCGCCTCCTCCACTTCCTTCTGTGCTCTCTCGCGAGCGGTCTGCACGGCAGCCTCCGAACGTGCTGCAGCCTCACCAGCCTCCTTGTCGGCATTGGCTTGAGTGACGGAAAGCTGGGCGTTGGAAAGTGCTATCTCCTTCTGTGCCTCGTTGCGACCGATGGCTGCCTTCTTCTTAGCCTCAGCCTGCTTAATCTCCATGTCGGAGTTGAGCTCGGCGATGCGACTCTCCTTAGCCGTGTTAGCCTGCTCCACATTGATGTTCTTCTCTGCCTCGGCACGAGCCACCTGCGACTCCTTGTCGGCATTGGCGAGAGCCACCTGCGAGACGCGCTCCTTGTCGGTCTGCGCCACAGATATCTCCTGCTCCTTGCGTGTGGCAGCGATAGCCACTTCCTGGTCTTTGCGAGTCTCGGCAACGCGTGTCTCGCGCTCCTTTATCTGGTTTGCAATCTTTATCGCACCGAGTTTCTCCTGCTCCTCAATGTTGGCCTGAGCCTCGTTCTGCGCCTTCGACTCCGCCTCCTTACCGAGGTTGACGATGTAGTTGGCTGCATCGCGTATGTCGCTGATGTTGATGTTCATCAGATACAGACCGAACTTGCGCAGTTCGGTGTCGATGTTGTCCTTCACCTTGGCGAGGAACTTGTCGCGGTCGGAGTTCAGCTCCTCGATGGTCATATCGGCGATGACGAGACGCATCTGTCCGTAAACCACGTCGGTGATGAGGTTCTGCTTGTCGTCCATTGAGAGTCCGAGCATACGCTCAGCTGCGTTCTGCATCACTTCGGGGTCGGTACTGATTGCCACGGTGATGGTCGTGGGCACGTCGACGCGGATGTTCTGCGCAGAGATGGCACCGGTGAGCTTGCAGTCGATCTGCATCGGCTTCATAGAGAGGAAGTCGTAGCCCTGAATGATGGGCCACACGAAGGCAGCACCTCCGTGGTAGAGCTTCGCCGACTTCGAGCCGCCGGTCTTACCGTAAACGACGAGCACTTCGTCCGACTTACACTTGCGGTAGCGCGAGAGGATGCCAATGATGCCGAGCAGCACGATTACGACGAGCAAGCCGGCGAGAATGAAAATGTTTGTTCCCATATTTTTAAGTTATTAGTTATTAATTATTAATTTTGGGGCGGAGCGAATGAGGGTAATTATTAGTTATTAATTTTTGGGTTGAGAAGATGGGGTAAGTGCCTAAAGAAGGCTTAAACCTCCAATCCGCGTCGGTCGGTGCAGACATCCGCATCGGTCGGTGCAGACATCCGCGTCGGTCGGCGCAGACATCCGTATCGGTCGGCGCAGACATCCGTATCGGTCGGCGCGGATGAAAAAAACTAACAAATTATCCGCAGTCAAAGCAGCATTTGTCAACACCTCACCATCTCACCACCTCACCATCTCACCACCTCACCATCTCAACACCTCACCACCTCACCATCTCACCCTATATAATACGTATTATCGCGGTAGGTCTTTATCGTCACCACCTGGTCGGTCTTGTAGTCGGTGCGTCCCGACTCCGACATGACATCGAGCTCGCGTTCCGCGCCGTCGCGCTTCACGAATATGGTGTATCGTCCGTCGCCCACATTTATATATATGCGCCCCGCTCTGCCTACAAGGCTGTAAGGCTTCTCGGGTTTGCGCAGGTTCTGCAGACGATACGCCAGCACGTAAGAGTAGAAGAGCACGAGCATGAACACCATGCCCACCAACACAGCCAAGGCATACGTCTGCCACGTGTCGCCGCCGAACAGCACACGTGTCCAGCCGAAGCCGATGAGGAAGTGGACAAGTCCCTTGAACGAGAACAGACTGCCAAGATCGAAGTCGACATTGGCATCACCGTCAACGTCCATGTCCAAGTCGCCAAAGAACACGGAGATTACAAACTGAAGCAGAAAGATGCCGGTGGATACCAGCGCGGTAAGCATAAAGATTTCGTGTGAGGTCATGTGGTTGGGGTTGTTAGGTTGATATGTTGAAGTGGTGAGATATGTTGAGATGGTGAGATGGTGAGGTGGTGAGATGGTGAGATTTGTTTGATGATGTTGTGGAGTTGAGATGGTGTTAAGGTGTTATATGCAAATGTCAACACATCAACATCTCACCATAACAACACATTTCTCAACACATCAACATCTCACCACAACAACACATTTCTCAACGCCTTACTCCTCTTTCTTCGGGAGCAACAAGTTGAGCAGTACGGCGAGGAGGAACACAACGGCTACGCAGTTCTCTGCGAACACCGTGCGTACAATCTCGGGGAATATCTTAAACATCTCGGTAGCTTGTGTAAAACCGAGACCCACGCTGAGCGAGAGACTCACGATTACCATGTTGCGCTGCGAGAAGCCCGTGCGAGCCATCATGCCGAAGCCTGCATAGAGAATGCTGCCGAACATCATAATGGTGCAGCCACCGAGCACAGCCTGCGGGATAGTGGTGAGCGCGTGACCCACTACGGGGAACACACCGCCTATAATCATCACCAAAGCACCGATGCCAATAGTGAAGCGGTTCACAACGCCCGACATAGCTGCCAAGCCTACGTTCTGACTGAACGATGTGATTGGCGTACAGCCGAACAAACCCGACACGCTACTTACGAAGCCGTCGCAACTGATGGCTGCACCCATCTCCTTTGTCTCAGGGTCGCGGTTCAGCGCACCGTTGCACAGAGCTGACGTGTCGCCGATGGTCTCCGTAGCCGACACGAGATAGACGGCTACAACCGAGAGTATGGCACCGATGTTGAACTCCGGTGTGAACGGCATAAGGCGCGGCATCGACACTACAGCCAAGCCCGAAAGACCACTGAAGTCGACCATGCCCATGAAGCAGGCAAGGATGTAGCCCACGATAAGACCCACAAGAACAGAGAGTGAACGTAGAAATCCATTTGCAAACACCTGACAAAGAAGGCAGGCAAGCAGCGTAACAGAACCCACGATCCAGTTGTTAAGGCTTCCGAAATCGGGTGCACCAAGACCACCTGCAAACGAGTTGGCACCAATAGGCAGGAGCGAGAAGCCGATGGCAGTAACGACCGTTGCCGACACGACGTGCGGAATGAGCTTTATCCAGTACTTCACGAACAAGCCGAGCACGCCCTCCACGAGTCCGCCGACGATGACCGCACCGATAAGCGTGCCCATGCCGTATGCACCAGCGATGCTGATGGCGAGCGAGAGGAACGTGAACGAAATACCCATGACGATAGGCAAACGCGAGCCGATACGCCATACCGGGAACAGCTGCACAAGCGTACCAATGCCGGCAATGACCATACAGTTCTGTATAAGTGCCGCACTGACCGCACTGTCAAGGCCGACAACGCTTGCTAAAATCATTATCGGTGTGATGTTGCTGACGAACATCGCCAACACGTGTTGCAAGCCAAACGGGAGAGCTTTCCCCAATGGCACTCTACCGTCAAGCTGATAGAGATTCTCAATTGAATTCTTCATTGTGTGTATATAAACGTTTATTATAGATCAAAAAATCGCGAAAACCTATTTCTGATGTGCAAATATAGCGATTTATATTCAAAAACAGACACACAACGCTCACTATTATTACTACCTTTACTGATTCTCTCGGTTAATCAGATTTACAACGACCTTCACCATCACATCCTTCTCCTCGGTTCTACTCTCGGCTATCATCAGCGTGAGCGCCACAAGTGTGTTGTCGGCAATGCGCTTGTGTCCGTCCTCGGCGTAAAGCACGCGGTTGTTGTTGAGGAACCATAGGAAGAGCATCGCAGCAATGCGCTTGTTGCCGTCGCTGAACGAGTGGTTCTTCACGACAAGATACAGAAGCATTGCGGCTTTCTCCTCAACCGACGGATAGAGTTCCTCACCGCCGAAGGTCTGATAAATCTGTCCGATGCTGCTCTTGAACGAGTCATCCTTCTCGTTAGCAAACCACTTGCTGCCGCCGAACTTCTCCTTCAATGCGTTGATAGCCTCCATCGCATTGTCGTAAGTGGCGCGGAACGGCTCGTCCTTGGTAGTCTTCGAGATAGAGAGCGACTGATAGTCGTACTGGTCGAGCGTGTCGAGCGCATATACATAGTCGGAGATAACGTTGAACAGTCCGCTATACTCGTCTGTCGTAACCTTGTCCTGCAAACCGACAGCACGCGACATAAGGCGCACAACATCCTTCAGCTCGTTGTAGCGGTCGAGCTTTATCTGCTGATTGATGGCATAGCCCTTGATGAGGTATTGCTTGAGCACGGAGTTAGCCCATTGGCGGAAACGAGTGCCTTGAACAGACTTAACACGATAGCCAACAGAGATGATAACATCAAGGTTGTACATCGTTGTTTCATATGTTTGGTCTTGATCCTTACCCATATGTGCAAATTTTGCACATGTGATATGTCGGTCAAGTTCACCTTCTTTATAACAATTGTTTATATGACGTGTAATAACTGTTCTATCACGTCCAAACAGCTCTGCCATCTGACTCTGTGTTAGCCACACTGTCTCGTTCTCCAGCTTCACATTAAGCTGCACGCTACCGTCTTGCGAGCGGTATATTTCTATTGAATTGTTCATGTTTTTAGCTTTTTACCTTTAAATGCTTTGTGGCTGCGTGGTATGGGCAGGATGCCCATACCTCCTACCTTTTTACTTTTAATACATTCTGCGCTCCGCCCAGTCGCCACGGTCGAGGTTGCGGTATCCAATAGCCTCACTGATATGCTGCACCTCCACATGTTCTGAGCCGTCAAGGTCGGCGATGGTGCGCGCCACCTTCAGTATGCGGTTATAGGCACGGGCGGAGAGCGAGAATTTCTCCATGGCGGTGCGCAGGAGATTGATGGAGGCGTCGTCGGGCTCGGCGAACTGGTGAATCATGCGCTCAGTCATCTGCGCATTGCAGTGTATGCCTTTGAAGTCTTTGTAGCGAGCGATCTGTATGTCGCGTGCCTTGATGACACGCTCACGGATGGCAGCACTCGGCTCACCGGGCTGCGCTTTCGAGATGTCCTTAAACGGCACGGGCGTAATCTCGCATTGTATGTCGATGCGGTCGAGCAGCGGACCGGATATCTTGCTCATGTAACGCTGTATCTGTCCAGGTGTGCAGCAGCATTTGTGCGTCGGGTCGTTGTAATAGCCGCAGGGGCAGGGGTTCATCGAGGCGATGAACATGAACGAGCAGGGGAACTCCACGGTGTACTTCGAGCGCGAGATGGTTATCTTATGGTCTTCGAGCGGCTGACGCAGCACTTCGAGGGTCTGCTTGTTGAATTCGGGCAGTTCGTCGGCGAACAAGACACCATTATGTGCCAGCGATATCTCGCCAGGCTGCGGATTGATGCCGCCACCTACGAGTGCCACTTCCGATATGGTGTGATGGGGCGAGCGGAACGGACGCTGCGAGATGAGCGACGTGCCGCGCTTCAGCTTTCCGGCTACGCTGTGTATCTGCGTCGTCTCCAGACTCTCCGAGAGCGACAGCGGTGGCAGGATAGAGGGTAGACGCTTCGCCATCATCGACTTGCCCGAACCCGGAGGCCCCACCATTATCAGGTTGTGGCCGCCTGCCGCTGCCACTTCCAGCGCACGCTTCACGCTCTCCTGACCGCGCACGTCTGCGAAGTCGAGGTCGAAGCGGCTCTGCTGCTCGTAGAACTCGCGGCGTGTGTCGACGTGTGTCGGCTCGTAGATCTCTCTTCCTGTGAGCAGATTGATGACATCTGTGATGCTCTCCATGCCGTACACCTCTAGATTGTTCACCACTGCTGCCTCACGCTCGTTCTGCTTCGGCACAATCAGTCCTTTGAACTTCTCGGCTCTTGCCCGTATGGCTATGGGCAGAGCTCCTTTCACGGGCTGCAGCGTGCCGTCTAAGCTCAGCTCGCCCACGAGCATATAGTCGCCGATAGTGTCGGCTGTCACGGCTCCGCTCGCGGTGAGTATAGCCATAGCCAGCGGCAGGTCGAACGAGCTACCCTCCTTGCGCAGGTCGGCTGGAGCGAGGTTGATGGTGATGTCTGCGTGCGGAAACTTATATCCGTTCACCTGCAACGCCGACGCAATGCGGTCGCGTCCTTCGCGCACGGCGGTGTCGCCGAGTCCGGTCATGCGATACATCACGCCGGGCACGATATTCACTTCCACGGTTACGGTGGTTACGTCGAGTCCGTTTACGGCTGCGGAATAAGTCTTTACGAGCATAGTTCTATTCGGGTTTTAATGGGTTAGTAGTGTGCGTTCTTCCGTAAGTCGGAAGTGGCTGTTGACTACAAATTTAGTTGTTTCATTTGTTTTATCCAAGTGTATAGCGTTTTTTCTGCCAAAAATACACTAACTTTGCCTAAAATAGATTATCCGATACAACATGGAAGAAGATTTCGACATACGTCAGGAGCAGGGGCGCAAGGGCGAGAAGGACTTTGAGAACGCTCTGCGACCGCTGCGGTTCGGCGATTTCAGCGGACAGCAGAAGGTGGTGGAGAACCTCGAAGTGTTCGTCGAGGCGGCGAAGTACCGCGGCGAACCGCTCGACCATACGCTGCTGCACGGTCCCCCTGGACTGGGCAAGACGACACTTAGCAACATCATAGCCAACGAACTGGGCGTGGGCTTCAAGATTACGAGCGGACCGGTGCTCGACAAACCGGGCGACCTCGCCGGCATACTCACATCGCTGGAGCCGCGCGACGTGCTGTTCATCGACGAGATCCACCGTCTGTCGCCCGTCGTGGAGGAGTATCTCTACTCGGCGATGGAGGACTACCGCATCGACATCATGATTGACAAGGGCCCGTCGGCGCGGTCTATACAGATTGACCTCAACCCGTTCACACTCGTGGGTGCCACAACGCGCAGCGGACTGCTCACGGCTCCGCTCCGCGCACGCTTCGGCATCAACCTCCACCTGGAATACTACGGACCGGAGATGCTTCAGAAGATTATCAAGCGCTCGGCAATGATTCTGAAGGTGCCCATCGACGACGATGCGGCTATAGAGATTGCGCGCCGCTCGCGTGGCACGCCGCGTATTGCGAACGCTCTGCTGCGCCGTGTGCGCGACTTTGCGCAGGTGAAGGGCAACGGACGCATCGACCGCGACATTGCGCGCATCTCACTCTCGGCACTGAACATCGACCAGTATGGCTTGGACGAGATTGACAACAAGATACTGCTCACCATCATCGACAAATTCCGCGGCGGACCGGTCGGCGTGTCTACCATCGCCACCGCTATCGGCGAGGACACGGGCACCGTCGAGGAGGTGTACGAGCCGTATCTCATCATGGAGGGCTTCATAAAGCGCACGCAGCGCGGACGAATGGTCACTCCCCTCGCCTACCAGCACCTCGGACGACCGATGACGGGCAGCAACGCTGTGGAACCGGGACTGTTCGACTAAAGCATACAGACAACCGTAAAACATTTGGCTATGGACTATCAACCATTATTGGAACACATCCGACAAGAGATAGAGGTCTACGCTCACGACGGCAAGCAAGCCGACTACATCCCAGCTTTAGCTAACGTAAACCCCGACCAGTTCGGGCTCTGCCTCAACATTCTCGACGGCAGAACCTACCGCCTCGGAGCATCCGACGTGAAGTTCTCAATACAGAGCATCTCAAAGGTGTTCTCGCTTGCCGTAGCACTGAGTCTGTTAGGCAAGGATCTGTGGCAAAGAATAGGCAAGGAGCCGTCGGGCACAGCATTCAACTCGCTTGTGCAACTGGAGTACGAGCACGGCAAGCCGCGCAACCCGTTCATCAACGCCGGTGCCTTGGTCACTGCCGACGTTATCCTCTCGCTCATCGACAACCCGAAGGAGTTCTTCATCAATTTCGTGCGCACGCTGGCTGACAATCCTGACATCAACTACTCGGAGGAGGTAACACGCTCGGAGCTGAGCTGCTGCAATCTGAACGCTTCCATTGCCTATCTGCTGAAGCATCACGGCAATCTGCATAACGATGTGCACGACGTGCTCGACTTCTACTGCACGATGTGCTCTGTAGAGATGAGCTGCGAGGATCTCTCGCGTGCCTTCATGGCATTCGCCAAGAGCAGTCAGCCGTTCTCTCACGCTGGTGTCAACCTGAGCATATCGCGAGTGAAACGCATCAACGCCATCATGCAGACCTGCGGCTTATACGACGAGTCGGGAGAGTTCGCATTTCTTGTCGGTCTGCCTGCCAAGAGCGGCGTGGGCGGAGGCATCGTGGCTTTATATCCGTCGCGCTACTCTATTGCGGTATGGAGCCCGCGACTCAACTCGAAGGGCAACTCCATCATGGGAATGAAAGCGCTTGAGCTGTTCACATCCGAAACAGAGGAGTCAATATTCTAAAAACATAATAACAGAGGAGTCGATATTCTAAAAGGTAAAAGCGAGGCAATGTCAGCACCGACATTGCCTCGCTTTTTACTTTTTTACCTTTTTACTCTTTTACCTTTTTACTTTTTTACTTTTTAATTACTCTTCCTCGAGCAGCACTCTGCTTGCCCAGTCGTTAGCCTTGCCCCAGTCGGCGTTGTGTCCGTACGGAATCTCAAGGCCGTTCTGCATGATATACCGTGGCTCATACTCTTGCAAATATAGCGATTTTTTCTGTCTCTACAAACGTTTTACCAGACAAACCATTATGGTTAGATGATCCGCGTCGGTCGTTACGAGCATCCGCGTCGGTCGATACGAGCATCTGCGTCGGTCGATACGAGCATCCGCGTCGGTCGACGCGGATGGGCATAACAAAGGTTTTCTGGGGCAATTAAGCCGAGCTTAAGGCAGCGTATAAGCCGAACTAAGCCTCTTTAAGCCTTCCTAAGCCTTTAACAACTCAAAACTCAAAATTGCCGCAGGCAACAATTCAAAACTCAAAACTCAAAACTCACAACTCATTCCGGTGCAGCTCCGCCAGTAGCTTCACGCTCTGGCAGTGGAGATCGATGTGTCGCTGTAGCTTCTCGTATATGCTGTTTATCTCCACGTAGTAGACAAGGGCGGTTATCTCGCCCTGCTGCAATGCCTTCTTGAAGAGCGCGAGCGACTCCTGCAGGAGCTTCACGTCGCTGTGGTCTATCACCTCCTGCAAGCCCTGCAGCTGCTCGTAGCTGGTGCGCAGCTCGGCTTCTGCGTCATGCTGCGCCTGCTGCACCTGCAGCTCGGCACTCTGACGGCGCTCGCGTGCCGCCTTTACGTTGCTGCTGCTGCTGTAGAGCGGAAAACTCACGCCTACCATGAAGCCGTTGATGGCTTCGCGCTGCTCGGTGTTGCGGCGGTAGCCGAAGGAGATGCTGGGCAGCCACTCGCTCTTCTGCTGCTTCAGGTTCAGGTCGGCAGCGCGGAGGGCGGTCTGCGCCACTGCCACGTCGGCATCCGAGGCGAGGGCGAGGGCGCGATACTGCTCGAAGTCGGCTATCGGCTCGTAGTGGGGCAGCTCGGTGGCGGTCACGTCGAGTGGTTTGCCGCCGTTGAGCTGCTTGAGTTGCTGCAGGAGGGCGGTGCGCTCGCCTTCTGCCTCGCTGACGAGGGTGCGCACCTCCATACAGTCGAGCTTCACCTTGTTCAGTTCAAGGGCGTTGGCATCGCCTGCCTCCATGCGCTTCTCGTACATCAAGAGGAGGGTGTCGCTGTTGCCAAGGCGCTCGCGGAGCATGGCGAGGGTCTGGTTCACGCGGATGAGGTCGAGGCAGACGAGCTGCGCCTGCAGGAGTATGTCGCGGCGCTGCTTGGCTATCTGCTTCTCGCCCACCGCCTGCTGCATCTGCGCCTGCTTGCTGCGGGCGGCGTACTTCGTGGGGAAGTCGATCTCCTGGCTCACCACGAGCTCGCTCTCGGCTACGCCGGAGTAGCCTTTCGTGAAGAACGGACTGTACTCTACCGACGGACCGCCGAGGGTGTTCGTGGCTTTCACGTCGAGCACGTCGGCACGCGTGTCGTGAGCTGCCGACTGCAGGGTGAGGTTGTTCGCTGCTATCTGCTTGAGCACGTCGCCAACGGTGTCGGCGAGGGCGGCGCTACACGCGCTGAGTACCACGGCTGTGGCGATTAGATATCTTCTCATATATTATCGGTACTATGAATGCGTTGAGTAATGTGGAGCTGATGAGTCCGCCGAGTATCACCTTCGCCATCGGCGACTGTATCTCGTTGCCGGGCAGGTCGCCGCCGAGGGCGAGGGGCACGAGGGCGAGAGCTGAGGTGAGGGCGGTCATGAGTATGGGGTTCAGACGCGAGAGCGAGCCTTCGACGATGGCGTCGCGCACGCTTCTGCCTTCCTCTGTGCGCAGACGCTTGTACTCGGTGATGAGCAACATACCGTTGCGCGTGGCGATGCCGAAGAGCGAGATGAAGCCGATGACGGCTGGGATGCTTACCTCGCCTGTGGTGAGCACTATGGCAAAGATGCCGCCGATGAGTGCCAACGGGAGGTTGAGCAGTATGACACCGGCTTCAAGGGCGTTGCGGAACTGCATGAAGAGCAGGAATAAGATGACGACTATGGCTACCATGCAGGTGAGGTAGAGCACGCGGCTGGCGCTCTCCTGACTCTCAAACTGTCCGCCGTACTCTACGTGGTAGCCTTCGGGCAGCTGCACGTTCTCGCCTACAGCCTGCTTGATGTCGGCCACTACGTCGCTCAAGGCTCTGCCGCTGGTGTTGGCGGAGATTACTATCTTGCGCTGCACGTTCTCGCGGTTGATGGTATTGGGTCCGGCACTGGATATGATGTCTGCCACGTCGCTCAGCGGCACCTTGCGTCCGTCCTGCGTGTCGATGATGAGGTTGCTCACCTCGTCGTAGTCGGCTGCCTTCACCACGAGGTTGAAGGCTCTGCCGGCTTCGTACACCTGCGACACGGTCTCACCGGCGAGGTTCACGGCGAGGAACTCGTTGAACTCGGGCAGCGTGATGCCGTTGCGCACGAGCAGTTCGCGGCGCGGCACAATCTTCAGCTCGGGACGCTCTATCTGCTGCTCCACGTTGAGGTCGGCGATGCCCTTGATGTCCTGGCAGGCGTCCTTTATCTGATTGCCGATGGTGAACATACGGTTGAGGTCGGTGCCGAAGAGCTTGATGGCGATGCTGGCCTGCGTGCCCGAGAGCATGGCGTCGATGCGGTGGGAGATGGGCTGACCGATCTCGATGTTGGCACCGGCGAGCACCGAGAGGCGCTTGCGCACGTCGTTGAGCACTTCCTCATGGCTGCGGTCTTTCAGCTCGAACGGGGCTTCTATCTCGCTCACGTTCACGCCGAGGGCGTGCTCGTCGAGCTCAGCACGACCGGTCTTGCGTGCCACGGTCTTTATCTCGGGAACCTGCAGCAGCAGTCGCTCGGCACGTGCGCCGATAGAGTCGCTTTCTTCGAGCGAGATGCCGGGCAGCGAGGAGATGTTGATGGTGAACGAGCCTTCGTTGAACTTGGGCAGGAAGCTGCTGCCCAAGCAGAAGAACACGCCCACGGCGACAACGAACAGCGCTGCGGTGCCTACTATCACCTTGCGTGTGTTGGCGAGCACCCAGAGCAGGGCGCGCTCGTAGTAGGTCTTAAGCCACACTGCCACGAAGGCTTCCTTCGGCAGCTCGCCCTTGCTCTTGCCGAGCAGGTAGCTGCAGAGCACGGGGGTGAGCGTGAGGGCTACGAGGGTGGAGGCGAAGAGGGCTGTCACGAAGGCGATGCCAAGGGGTATTAGCATCCTGCCTTCCATGCCGCTGAGGAAGAAGAGCGGCGCGAAGCTCACCACGATGATCAGCGTGGAGTTGAGTATCGGCATACGCACCTCGCGCGAAGCGTTGTACACGAGTTCGATGATGGGCACTCGCTCTGCCTCGGGCAGGGCGCGGTTCTGGCGTATGTGCTTGTACACGTTCTCCACGTCGACGATGGCGTCGTCTACGAGCGAGCCGATGGCAATGGCAAGTCCGCCGAGGGTCATGGTGTTGATGCTGATGCCGAGGGCGTTGAGCACTATCATAGCCACGAGGAACGAGATGGGTATCGTGACAAGCGAGATGAGCGTGGTGCGCACGTTGGCAAGGAAGAGCATAAGGATGATAACCACGAAGACGGCACCCTCGATGAGCGACTTCTGCACGTTGTCGATGCTGCTCTCGATGAAGTCTGCCTGGCGGAAGATGTCGGTAGAGATATGCACGTCGGAGGGCAGGGTCTGCTTGAGGTCGTCGAGTGCGAGGTCAAGGTGCTTCGTGAGGTCGATGGTGCTCGTGTTGGGCTGCTTCGTAACGGTGAGGAGCACGGCAGACTGGGCGCGCTCGCTGGCTACGCCGAGCTTCGGCGACTGGTTGCCTATCTTTATCGTGGCTACGTCGGCGAGGGTGACGACGCTCTCGCCGTCCTTCTTCACGATGTTCGTACCAAGCTTCTCCACATCGTTGGTCGAGGTGATGCCGCGGATGATGTACTCGTTGCCGTACTTGTAGCGCACGCCGCCGTTGGTGTTGGTGTTCATGCCACGTGTGCACGCCATGATGTCGGCGAGCGACACGCCGAAGTGCTTCATCCTGCCCGGACTCAGTAGTATCTGGTATTCCTTGATGTCGCCACCGTGCACGCTCACCTGAGCCACACCGCCGGTGGAGAGCAGGCGCGGACGTATCACCCAGTCGGCGTACGTGCGCAGGTCTTGCTGCGAGGTGTGCTTGCTGGTGAGGCTCACGATGAGCACTTCGCCGAGTATCGACGACTGCGGGCCGAGCACGGGTGCGCTCACGCCTTCGGGCATCTGCTCGCCTACTGCGGTGAGTTTCTCGCTCACAATCTGACGTGCAAGGTAGATGTCGGTGCCCCAGTCGAACTCCACCCACACTACGGAGAAGCCGTTGGTCGACTGCGAGCGCACGCGGCGCACACCGGTGCTGCCGTTGACGGCGGTCTCTATCGGGAACGTCACGAGCTGTTCCACTTCCTCGGTCGCCATGCCGCCGGCTTCGGTCATGATAACCACGGTTGGGGCGTTGAGGTCGGGGAACACGTCCACATCGGTTTTACTGGTGGAGTACAGTCCGCCTATGACGAGCAGCACCGACGCCACCAACACGAGTATTCTGTTCTCAAGCGAGAAGCGTATTATCTTGTTCAGCATAGTTCTTTTTTTTTATTAGTTGACAAGTTAACGAGGAGACAAGTTGACAAGGAGATTTCCTCAGGGGGTGCACTTATAGGAGGGTATGGCATCCTGCCATACCCACGCAGCCACCAAACTATCTTCCCACAGAATTCACAGAATCCACAGAAACCTTTTGCTGAGATATCCTCCCACAGATGTCACAGATGCGCACAGATATTTTAGGACACCCTCCCAGTCTGTGCAATTGTAGGAGGGTATGGCATCCCTGCCATACCCACGCAACCTACCAGGGGGTGCAGTGGTCTCCACTGCACCAACCAAGCAAGAACTGCACCAACCAAGCTGCCACTGCATCCTCCCACAGCAAGAGACTTCTGTGCATTCTGTGGGATAACGCGCACCCTGACCATCTGTGTTGATCTGTGCCATCCGTGGGACAATACTACGCAACCTAAACATCTGTGTGCATCTGTGCCATCTGTGGGAGGATTATTAAGTGGGTGGCGTGGGTATGGCAGGGATGCCATACCCTCCTAAGTGTGTTCTGTGGGCAGTACATCTCTGCTTGGTTGGTGCAGTGGGGACCACTGCACCCCCTGGGGGAACATCTGTGAGTATCTGTGAAATCTGTGGGAGAACACCACGCACCCTAACCTTCCGTGCGTGTGTTCCGTGGGAGGACACGCACTGCTTGTATACCCGTTCCTCGTCTACTTAAAAATTAATGATTATGGTTATGTGCCGGGATGGCGTTCGCAGCCGAAGCCAATCGTACTTGCACGGCACCCTTCGTCACGATGCGGTCGCCCTGCTTCACACCCGTGAGTATCTCCACACGCTCGCCGTCACTCTCGCCGAGCGTCACCTCCTGCTTGCGATAGCCCTCCGCGTCTATCTGCACGTAGACGAAGTGTATGCCCTGCTCCTCGGTGAGGGCGGTGAGGGGCAGTGTGATGACGTTCGGGCGGTCTTGTGTTATGAGGTATATCTCAGCGTAAGAGCCCTGCACTACGTCACCCGTGTTGTTGAACTCGAAGATGACGGGCAGATACGAGTTGTTCACCTCTGCCGAGCGTCCGTACGACTTTATGCGTCCGCCCATCTCCGTGATGTCGTAGAGACGCTTGCTGTAGCTCGTGCGGAACTTCGCGCAGCGTATCTTGTTCAGCTCATTGAAGTGGCGCTCGGGTATCTCGGCACGCAGGTAGAGGTGTTTGTTCTGCGTGATGATGGCGAGTGGCTGACCGGCTTCTACGTAGTCGCCACCGTTCACGAGACACTGCTTCACGTAGCCGCTGCGCGGAGCCGTCACCACTACTCCACCCGCGCTGCGCGTGCGCTGCATACTGTTATATGTGAGCTTCGCCGCCTCATACTCGGCTTTCGCCACGGCGAGATCCTTCTCGCTGATTATGCGGTCCTTAATGAGTATCTTCGCACGTGTGTAGTCGCGTTCGGCACGCTCGTAGTCGATGCGTGCACGTTGCACGGGGTCGCCCTCGGCGGTCTGCATACCGGCGGAGGTGATGGAGAACAGCGTGGTGCCGCTTGCCACCTTCAGTCCCTCGCTCACGTGGTTCTTGTACTGCACGCGTCCGCTGATGGTAGCCACGACGGTGGTCTCGTCGCACGATGCCGACATCACCTTTCCGCTTGTGTGTATCACGCCGTGGAACGTGCTGGACTTCACCTCCTCCACCTTCACTCCGGCTGCACGGGCTTTCTCCGCAGAGAGTATTATCTCGTCGGCATGTGCGCCCTTCGCCTCTTTGCCTGCAAGCTCAGCCTCATGGTCGTGTCCCTCCGCCTCGCTGTGCTCGTGGTCGTGATCGTGGTCGTGGGCTGCATGTTCATGGTCTGCATGCTCGTGACCGTCGTGCGCATTGCCTCCGCAGGCGCTCATTCCCGCCACGAAGACTGCTGATAATAAGTAATAGGATATTCTTCTAATCATATTTCATTTGTTGTTAATCACTAAGAGAAAAATAATCATTGACAAAGTTCGGAAAAATATTCTGCAACCTTGTTGCAAACTTCAAGGGGGTGCAGCTCCAGGGGGTGCAGCTGTCTCCGCTGCACCAACAATGTTAACAGAGCTATCCCAAGGTGGTGCACTTGTCTCAAGTGCACCAACAAAGCTAACAGAGCTATCTCAAGGGGGTGCACTTGTCTCAAGTGCACCAACAAAGCTAACAGTGCAAACTATAGGAGGGTATGGCATCCCTGCCATACCCACGCACCCATCAAACTATCTTCCCACAGAACCCTACGCAGCCTAAGCATCTGTGGGCATCTGTGCACATCTGTAGGAGGCTCTTCTCCGCCAAAAGCTTCTGTGAATTCCGTGATCTCCGTGGGAGAACCCCACGCAAACACCAAACTATCTTCCCACAGAACCCACAGAACCCACAGAAGTTTATGACACAAGATATTCTCCCACAGATTGCACAGATGGGCACAGATTAGGAGGGTATGGCATCCTGCCATACCCACGCAGACACCAAACTATCTCCCCACAGAAACCACAGAACCCACAGAAGTTTATGACGCAAGATATTCTCCCACAGATGGCACGGATGGGCACAGATTAGGAGGGTATGACATCCCTGCCATACCCACGCAGCCACCAAACTATCTCCCCACAGAAGCCTACGCAGCCTAACCATCTGTGTGCATCTGTGAAATCCGTGGGAGAATATTCTCCGCCAGAAACTTCTGTGAATTCCGTGAGAGAACCATACGCAGCCTAACCATCTGTGGCCATCTGTGAAATCTGTGGGAGGCTCTTCTACGCCAGAAGCTTCTGTGAATTCCGTGAATTCTGTGGGAGAACCCTAAGCAGCCTAACTTAGAGTGAGTTCCGTGGGAAGAATGTCAGAGGGCGGCGTGGGTATGGCAGGATGCCATACCCTCCTACGAAAACTCCCACAGATTGCACAGATATACACAGATTAGGAGGCAAAAACGCAACCTAAAAATCTGTGTGCATCTGTGCGCATCCGTGGGAGGCTCTTCTACGCCAAAAGCTTCTGTGAATTCCGTGGATTCCGTGGGAGAACCCTACGCAGCCTAACCATCTGTGCGCATCTGTGCCATCTGTGGGAGGCTCTTCTCCACCAGAAGTTTCTGTGTGTTCCGTGGATTCCGTGGGAGAACCCTACGCAGCCTAACCATCTGTGAAATCTGTGAAATCTGTGGGAGGCTCTTCTACGCCAGAAGCTTCTGTGTGTTCCGTGGATTCCGTGGGAGAACCCTACGCAACCTAACCATCTGTGGGCATCTGTGAAATCCGTGGGAGGATTGGCAGAGGGCGGCGTGGGTATGGCAGGGATGCCATACCCTCCTACGATAAATCCGTGGGAGGGGTAGCAACGCAAAGAGGGCATGGCGGAATGCCATGCCCTCTTATGAGTTTATTCTGTGGGTGCACCGTTTGCTTGGTTGCTGCCCCCCTGATAAGCACCCCCTGAAAGATTACTTAACGAGTACCTTCTTAACCTTGCCGTCAGCGGTGCGAACGATGTTCAGACCCTTCTGGAGCTTAGAAAGCTTAACGCCGTCAACTGTGAAGAGCTGTGCCTCACCATTAGCAGCATGGATGCCGTTGATTGCTGTCTCCGAGTTCTCATTGTAGTTGAACTCACCCTCGTAAGAGATAGAACCACCTTCGAGATTGAAGAACATCTTGATTTCGTTCTCAGAGAGCTCCTGCCACTCGAACGTTGCGCTGATAGCTGCTCCGAAGAACTCTGTTGTAGCGTCGTCGGAAGTAGCCATTAAGAATGTTCCCTCCGGTGTTACTGTTCCATTCTCATCATCGCCCTCTGCGAGCTGGTCGAGAGCAGGCTCATCGGTATCAAACTTACCAACGAACACGAGGTCGGCAGTCTTACCATTGAGAGTGATGTTCTTCAGAGTCACCTTGCACGAATTGTCAGAGTACTTGACGATGTTCACCTCTGCCTTATCGGTTTTGAAGAGGTCGAGAGTCTCGTCCTCCGACTCAAGGTTGAAGATGTGGAGGTTGCTCTTGTATGTCTTGTTCGATGTCTCTGTCACCTCTGGCTCTGAAGGCTCTGTGGTGCCGAAGTCGTCGGTACCGAAGGTGTACTTCAGTGTCACCTTCTTACCATTATGCGTAATGTCGCCCTCGAAGTGAGCGTACACCTTATCGTCTTTAAACTTTACGGTGAGCGATGTGTTCTTGAACTCTGCCCAATCGCTTGAGCGCAGTACGTAGACGTCAGTCTCATCGATCACTGTAACGCCGTTCTCGTCCACTTTTCCCTCAAGGTCGTCGCATGTGATTTCGTACCAGTTGTCGTAGCCCTGCTCTGTGAAGTCGCAGCCCTTAGCCTCCACGTTATAGTGGCCATCAACGCGCTTCTCCAGCTTGAAGGTGCCCTCCGGCAACTCGAGCTTCTTCACCTCAGAACCGACGAGCAACTCGTAGTTGAGCTGACCCTTATACAAACCGTCTGTCTGTGCGAACGCAGTGATGCTCATCACCATCATAACAAGAAGAGATAAAATTTTCTTCATCTTTAAAACCTTTCTTTTATTTATTAACTATTATTGAATTAAGTCTATCGTATGCAGGGTGTCGTGTCTAATTGTTTGGTGCAAAAGTAATAAAAAAGTGATAGTCCCACAAACTTTTTTGCTGCTATCTCTTTCAAGGGGGTGCAGCTGTCTCCGCTGCACCAACAAAGCTAACAGAGCTATCTCAAGGGGGTGCACTTGTCTCCGCTCGGCTTTGCCGCTTGCCAGAGCAAGAAGTGCACCAATAAAGCAAACAGTGCAAACTATAGGAGGGTATGGCATCCCTGCCATACCCACGCAGCCACTAAACTATCTCCCCACAGAACCCTACGCAGCCTAACCATCTGTGAGCATCTGTGAAATCTGTGGGAGAATTATCAAGTGGGCGGCGTGGGTATGGCAGGGATGCCATACTCTCCTAAGTGTGTTCTGTGGGCAGTACGCGCACCCCTAAACTTCTGTGGGTTCCGTGCATTCCGTGGGAGAACACGCACCCCTGGGGGAAAAACACAAAGAGGGCATGGCGGAATGCCATGCCCTCTTACGTTAGTTATGTGGATGCGTGGGTATGGCAAGGATGCCATACCCTCCTATGATTACTTAACGAGTACCTTCTTAACCTTGCCGTCAGCGGTGCGAACGATGTTCAGACCCTTCTGGAGCTTGTTAAGCTTAACGCCGTTAACTGTGAAGAACTCAACCTCACCCTCAGCAACTGTTGTTGCGTTGATGCCTGTGTCAGGATCCTTAGGTGCTGTCCAATCCTTATCAACAACCTTAACGTAGTTGTATGTAGCACGCGACTTGTCGTTAGCGCCCTCGCCAGTACCCATCTTAACGGTCGGGAGAGTGAAGAGATAACTCATTTCGCTTGCTGCAATCTTCACCTCGTTGTTAACAACAAAGCCCTGAGCCTTTGAAACCTCTACCAAGAACGGAGCTGTCTCAGCGAACTTGTTAGTGTTGTTGTTGCTGCCACCAGGTACATTGAAGTATCCCTGAAGCATCTGGTCTGCGCTTGTGCGATACAAGTGGAGAGTGTTATCCCATGCTGTTGGAACAGCACCGAGACCGATTACATCCTCGCAAGAACCTGTACATGTAGACGGGTCGATAGACATAACGATTTTCTGAGTATCCCAATCAACAGCGATTTCCCACTCAAAGCCTTCGCCGTCAGCTACGTAGTTCTCCTTGCAGAAGAGTTCTGGATCTGGAGTATCAGGAGTCTTCTTCACGTAGTTGAACTCACCTGCGTAGTTCTTACCTGCTGCGATAGTGAATGTCATCATGAAGTTGTCATTCTTATCGTAAGAGACATTGAACACAGCTGTTGCATAAGTAGCACCGCCACCAAAGAAATCTGTTGTTGCCTCGTCAGCAATAGCGTTGAGAACCATTGCTGGCTCAGCAGGAGTTGTTTCACCCTCTTCTGCGAGCGGATCCTGACCACCAGGTTGTGGTGTAGGAAGTGTGCCAGTGAATACGAGGTCCTGAGTCTTCTCGTTGAGAGTTACGTCCTTAAGAGTGAGCTTGAACCCACCAGTAGCAGTAGCCAAGAACTCTACCTTAGCCTGGTCAGCCTGGAAGAGGTCTGTCTCAGGAGCAGCAGCGTCGTAGATGTGGAGGTTGTTTGTGTAAACCTCAGGTGTTTCTTCCTCAGTGTAGTTGAACTCGCCCTGATATTCTAAGCTTGTATTATTGAGAACAAAGCCCATCTTGATCTCTTCAGCAGAAACCTCTGTGATCTCGAATGTACCGTTCATCTCCTCGCCGAAGAAGGCAGTTGTAGCCTCGTCAGACTTAGCAATGATTGTGAGCGGCTCTGTTGCCTCAGTAGGAGCCTCTTCAACGAGTGCCTTACCTACAAATACGAGGTCCTGAGTCTTGTTGAGCATATTCACGTTCTTAAGAGTAACCTTATAAGACTCGTCAGAGTACTTAACGATGTTCACATTAGCTTCAGCCTCTTCAACAACTGTCGTTTCGCCATCCAGGATGCGGAGGTTGCTTGTGTATGTCTTGTTAGAAACCTCTGTTACCTCTGGAGTTACAGCGTCAGGGTTCTCACCAACAACGACAGTGGTAACACTTGTTTTCAGTGTCATGTAAAGACGAGCTACGTTGTCCTTTTCGTAAACAACACCTGCTACATCGTATGTCTGAGTACCGTTAGCTACCTTACCAGTGTAAGTAGTGCGACCCTTAGTGTCTGTACCCTTTGTAAGCTCAGTAGATGTGTACTCGTTTTCACCGAACTTGAGAGACATGTTGATTGTCTCGTCAGACATCTCCTTAACTACAACCGTAGCATCAGCAACTTTTTGATCCTGCATATAGAGAGCCTCGTTGAAGGTCTTCTCGTCCTTAACAGTGACTGGGAGGTCAACTACAGTAACGTACTTGATAACGGCGTTACTACGGTTAGCACCTTCCTTAGAACCGATGTTTACACTTGTGAGATTCCAGAAGTCTTCTGTATTTGACTGCCATGTACCAGTTACGCTTGAGTCGTAAAGAGTGTTGTATGATACGCCATCGATTGTACAACCCTCAGCCTTAGAGAGCTCGATACGTACTGTACCAGGCTCAACACCTGTCTTAGGATCAGAAACTGGGTGTGCGCCACCTGTTGCGAGATAGTCAGACTTCATTTTCTTTGATGCTACAGTGTAGTAGAAGTGCCAACCACCGATGCTCCAAGAACCAATATTCTGACCTACAGAGAGAATGTTCTCACTCGTTCCTGTACAAGAAGAGAGGTCAATAACTGCAACGAGCTTCTGCTTATTCCAGTTGATAGCGATGTTAGACCACTCGAACTTAGAGCCATTAGCAGCATAGTTTTTAGAACCCTCTACTACTGTGCCCTCGATTTCTGGCTCTGGAGCCACATAGTCGGGATCCTCGCCAACTGTGAATGTTGTGCCGTCAACTGACACCATTGTCATATAGAGTTTTTTCTCTGCGCCCTCTGTGTAAACAACTGCCTTAACAGTGAATGTCACATCAGCATCTGTGCGTTTTGCTGTACCAGTGTAAGTAGTGCGACCCTTAGCATCTGTATCCTTTGTGAGGTTTTCAGCTTTAACATTTAAATCGTCAGAAATGAATGTCATCGGGAATGTACCATCAGACATCTCATTGAATGTTACAGTTGCAGTTCCGCTACCACCCATTGAAGTGGTGTATGCAACGTTCTCGAACTTCTTAGTGTCCTTAACTGTTACAGGAGGAACCTCTGTCCAATCCTTATCAACTACCTTTACGTAGTTGTATGTAGCACGTGACTTGTCGTTAGCGCCTTCACCAGTACCCATATTAACTGTTGAGAGAGCGAAGAGAGCACTCATTTCGCTTGCAGGAATCTTCACCACGTCATTAACAACAAAGCCCTTAGCCTTTGACACCTCAACCTTAATTGGATTGGTCTCATCGAACGGATTAGTGTTGTTATTGCTGCCACCAGGTATCTGGAAGTATCCCTGAAGGGTTTTGTCAGTCTTGCGATATAAGTGGAGAGTATTATTCCAAGCTGTTGCAACTTCACCAAGACCAATAATATCTTCGCAATTACCAGTACATGTAGATGGGTCGATAGACATAACAATCTTCTGTGTATCCCAATTTACTGGGATTTTCCAGTTGAAGTTAGTGCCATCGCCTACGAAGTCAACCTTCTCGAAAGCTGCAGGCTTGTCTTCGCCACCAGTCTCGCCACCGCCGGTAGAACCGCCGCCGTCGAAGCCTTCGTCAACGCCGAAGGTGTACTTCAGCGTATAGTTGGCGAAAGAATTAGGAGCATAAGTTCCCTCAAATGTAGCATAAGCCTTATCACCCTTAAACTTAACGAAGAGTTTTGCATTCTTCAATTCTGCGTTATCGCTTCCGCGAAAAGCGTAAGGAGCTACATCAATAGTTGTAACACCATTTGCGTCGGTTGTTGCTTCAACACCTTCACAGATAATTTCGTCCCAATTGCCCAAGCCAAGTGAAGACAAATCACAACCTGTGGCAGTAACTGTATATTTGCCACCGGCATAATCCTCGATTTTGAGAGTACCTTGTGCAATGCTCGGACCTGTTAAATCACTGGTTCTTGTTTTCACAGTGTAGTCCAACTGACCTTTATAGTCAGTAGCAAATGCCATAACGGTAATCATCAACATCGAAAGAAGAGATAAGATTTTTTTCATACTAAATCCTTTCTTTTGTTTGTTAATAAATTGTTATTGAATTAAGTTAATTAAAAAAATTCTGTTTGAATAAATCGGTTTTAAAATCGGTTTCTTTCGGTTTTCAGTTGCCGGGGGATCGTTGCTGCTTGTGTTGGCGTGTATGAGTGACGCGCCGCACTCCGGCACTACGCACTCCCTCTTCGGTGCAAATTTAATAAAAATATGTATAGCAGCAAAAATTTTCACAAATTTTTTAAGTTTTTACACTATTAACTCACACAAAACGCACATTCCCTCCTACGAAAACTCCCACAGATAGCGGATTAGGAGGGTATGGCAGGATGCCATACCCACGCAGCCACTAAACCATCTTCCCACAGAAGTTTCTGGCGGAGAAGAGCCTCCCACAGATTGCACGGATGTGCACAGATTAGGAGAGCCCACTAAACTATTTTCCCACAGAAGTTTATGATGCAAGATATTCTCCCACAGATTGCACAGATGCTCACAGATTAGTAGGGTATGGCATCCTGCCATACCCACGCAGACACCAAACTATCTTCCCACAGAAGCCACAGAACCCACAGAAGTTTCTGACGCAAGATATTCTCCCACAGATTGCACAGATGCTCACAGATTAGGAGGCAACAACGCAACCTAAAAATCTGTGAGCATCCGTGAATTCTGTGGGAGAACCTTACGCAGTCTAACCATCTGTGAGCATCTGTGAAATCCGTGGGAGAATATTCCTCACCAGTCGTTTCAGTGGGTTCTGCGAATTCTGTGGGAGAACCCTACGCAGCCTAAAGATCTGTGGAAATCTGTGAAATCTGTGGGAGAATATTCCTCACCAGTCGTTTCTGTGAATTCGGTGAAATCTGTGGGAGGACTTCAGAGGGTGGCGTGGGTATGGCAGGATGCCATACCCTCCTAATCTGTGAGCATCTGTGAAATCCGTGGGAGAATATTCTCCGACAGTCGTTTTCTGTGGGTTCTGTGAATTCTGTGGGAGGATTGGCAGAGGGCTGCGTGGGTATGGCAGGATGCCATACCCTCCTACGATTGCTTGGTCGGTGCACTTGAGACAAGTGCACCCCCTGGGAGGTTATTGCAAGCCTTTTACCTCTTCTATTGATAAGCCTGAGCCCTGTGCAACCTGCTCTACGGTAAGTCCCATTGCAAGGAACTGCTTCGCAATAGCTTTCTTCTCTTCTGCACGACCTTCCGCACGACCTTGTTTCATGCCTTCCGCACGTCCTTCCGCACGACCTTTTGCACGACCTTCTGCGTGTCCTTCCGCACGTCCTTCCGCATGTCCTTTCTCTCGTGCTTCGCGTTCTGCAGCTGCCATGCACGCCATATTGTCGCGCACGACCCAGAGACTATTCTCGTACGCCTCCCACTCCTTCTTTGTAAGGCGGTGGCTGTCGGCATAGTCCTCAAGCTGCTTGAATATCTCCTTTTGTGCCGTGAACGGCATTCTGCTTAATGCTTCCATATGCTTCAATACGTAAATCCATTTCTCAAAATCTGTAACACATTCCTCCGCCTTCTTCTCGAAGAGCGGAAGCGCCAAGTAGATGAAGCGGAGCTTGTTGGACACCTGCGCCTTCGTGTCCTTGTCCGCTAATACGATGTCCGTACGGAACTTAGATACCTCGTCCGTATGCGGCATGTAGTTCATAAAACATATCGTGTAAACGGGCAGAAACTTATAGGCATCCTCGCGCTCTGCCCTACCCTTGTCCACCTGGTCGAGGATGCTACGGCAGGCGTAGCAGATGGAGCGGTCGAGGAAGTTCGGCTGCCAACGGTTCTGCATCTCAACGATAAAGCGGTCGCCGGTGTCCGTCTCGCAATAGACATCGCAGATGATGCCACGCTGGTCTTTCGTGGGTGGCAGCAGTTCCTTGTCGCGGAACGTGAGGTCCTTGACGTGTAGTTCATCGACGAGCAGGTCGTTGAGGAAACTTATCAGCAACGGTTTACTGAACTCCTGTCCGAAGAGTCGCTTGAAGCCCCAGTCGGTGAACGGATTGATGTATTTGCCCATAGTCGAATGTATTGTTTACATTGCAAATATACAACGAAACTTCGTAACGACAAAGAAATCAATGCTTTTTTTGCATCTGCCCAACAGGGGGTGCAGCTGTCCCAGCTGCACCAACAGAGCAAAATTCTCCCACAGACTTCACAGATTTTCACAGATTAGGAGGGTATGGCATCCCCTGCCATACCCACGCAGCCACCAAACTATCTTCCCACAAAACCCTACGCAACCTAAAGATCTGTGGGCATCTGTGAAATCCGTGGGAGGCTCTTCTACACCAGAAGCTTCTGTGAATTCGGTGAAATCTGTGGGAGGATTGGCAGAGGGTGGCGTGGGTATGGCAGGATGCCATACCCTCCTAATCTGTGAGCATCTGTGAAATCTGTGGGAGAATATACGCAGCCAGAAACTTCTGTGAATTCGGTGAATTCTGTGGGAGGACTTCAGAGGGCGGCGTGGGTATGGCAGGATGCCATACCCTCCTACAAAAACTCCCACAGATTGCACAGATGCGCACAGATTAGGAGGCAAAACACAATCTAAAAATCTGTGGGCATCTGTGAAATCCGTGGGAGAATATTCTACGCCAGAAACTTCTGTGAATTCGGTGAATTCTGTGGGAGGTATGTCAGAGGGTGGCGTGGGTATGGCAGGATGCCATACCCTCCTACGAAAACTCCCACAGATTGCACGGATGTGCACAGATTAGGAGGCAAAAACGCAACCTAAAGATCTGTGAGCATCTGTGAAATCCGTGGGAGAATATCCTCTGCCAGAAGCTTCTGTGAATTCGGTGAATTCTGTGGGAGGATATGCGCGGTTTGCTCGGTTGGTGCAGCAGAGACTGCTGCACCCCCTGAGAGGGTGGCGTGGGTATGGCAGGATGCCATACCCTCCTAAGATTAGTCGGCGAGCTTAGCCTTGATGAACTCGCGGTTGAGGCGAGCGATGTTGGCGATAGACTCGTTCTTCGGGCACTCAGCCTCGCAAGCGCGAGTGTTGGTGCAGTTGCCGAAGCCGAGCTCCTCCATCTTGGCGATCATTGCCTTTGCGCGCTTAGCTGCCTCCGGGCGACCCTGCGGCAGGAGAGCGAGCTGGCTCACCTTAGAGCTTACGAAGAGCATTGCCGAGCCGTTCTTACATGCAGCTACACAGCAGCCGCAGCCGATACATGTAGCGCAGTCCATAGCCTCGTCAGCGTCTTCCTTCGGGATGAGGATGGCGTTAGCGTCCTGCGGCTGGCCGGTGCGAACGCTTACATAGCCACCTGCCTGCATGATCTTGTCGAAAGCAGTGCGGTCTACCATGCAGTCCTTGATTACGGGGAACGCTGCTGAGCGCCACGGCTCAACGGTGATTACGTCGCCGTCGTTGAACTTACGCATGTAGAGCTGGCATGTGGTAGCGCCCTGGTTCGGTCCGTGTGGGTGACCGTTGATGTAGAGTGAGCACATACCGCAGATGCCCTCGCGGCAGTCGTGGTCGAATACGAAAGGCTCGTTGCCTTCCTCGATGAGCTGCTCGTTAAGGATGTCGAGCATCTCAAGGAATGAGGTATCCGTAGGGATATCCTTCATCTCGCGTGTGTCGAAGTGGCCCTTGTCCTGAGGACCGTTCTGACGCCAATATTTCAGTGTGAATGATATGTTTGCCATAATTTTTATTAGTTCTTATAGTTACGTGTCTGTACCTTGATTGCCTCGTATTCGAGCGGTTCCTTGATGAGTTCAGGAGCGGTCTCGTCGTCGCCCTTGTACTCCCAGCAGCCTACGTAGAAGAAGTTCTCGTCGTCGCGCTTTGCCTCGCCCTCTTCTGTCTGGTGCTCCTCGCGGAAGTGACCACCGCAAGACTCCTCGCGTGAGAGTGCGTCGTGTGCGATGAGCTCACCCATGAGGATGAAGTCGCGGAGGTGGATTGCCTTGTCGAGCTCTACGTTCAGACCTTCCTTCTTGCCAGGGATGAAGAGGTTGGTGTTGAACTCGTTGCGGAGCTTCTTGATGAGCTTGATGCCTTCCTCGAGACCCTCCTTTGTGCGGCCCATGCCTACGTGCTCCCAGAGGATGTGGCCGAGCTCCTTGTGGATAGAGTCGACAGAGCGCTTGCCCTGGATGCCCATGAGGCGGTCGATTTCTGCCTGAACGCCCTTTTCTGCCTCTGCGAACTCGGGGAGGTCGACAGAGAGGTGCGGCCAGATAGCCTGGTCGGCGAGGTAGTTCTGGATGGTGTACGGCAGTACGAAGTAGCCGTCGGCAAGACCCTGCATGAGGGCAGATGCGCCGAGGCGGTTAGCGCCGTGGTCAGAGAAGTTGCACTCGCCGATTGCGAACAGACCGGTGATAGAGGTCTGGAGCTCGTAGTCGACCCAGATGCCGCCCATTGTGTAGTGGATAGCCGGATAGATCATCATCGGGTTGTAGTACTTCACGCCGTTGATTTCGTTTGCAAGCTCGCCCGGGTTTACGTCGGTGATCTCCTCGTACATGTCGAAGAGGTTGCCGTAGCGCTGGCGGATTACGTCGATGCCGAGGCGGTTGATTGACTCAGAGAAGTCGAGGAACACGGCGAGACCGGTGTTGTTCACGCCGAAGCCCTTGTCGCAACGCTCCTTGGCTGCGCGCGAAGCAACGTCACGCGGAACGAGGTTGCCGAATGCCGGATAGCGACGCTCCAAGTAGTAGTCGCGGTCTTCCTCCGGAATGTCCGAGCCCTTCTTTGTGCCTGCCTGGAGAGCCTTTGCGTCCTCGAGCTTCTTCGGCACCCAGATGCGACCGTCGTTACGCAGCGACTCTGACATAAGTGTGAGCTTCGACTGCTTGTCGCCGTGTACGGGGATACATGTCGGGTGGATCTGTACGTAGCAAGGGTTAGCGAAGTAAGCGCCCTTACGGTAGCACTGAACGGCTGCTGTACAGTTGCAACCCATAGCGTTTGTAGAGAGGAAGTAAGCGTTGCCATAACCGCCGGTAGCGATTACTACGGCGTTAGCCGAGAAGCGCTCGAGCTTGCCGCTGACGAGGTTCTTGGCGATGATACCGCGTGCACGACCGTCAACGATTACTACGTCTTCCATCTCGTAGCGTGTGTAGAGCTGTACGCGGCCCGTGCTCACCTGCTTAGAGAGTGCTGAGTAGGCACCGAGGAGGAGCTGCTGGCCGGTCTGACCCTTTGCGTAGAATGTACGTGACACCTGAGCGCCACCGAACGAACGGTTGGCGAGCATACCGCCGTACTCGCGTGCGAATGGTACGCCCTGGGCTACGCACTGGTCGATGATGTCGTTCGACACCTCTGCCAGACGATAAACGTTAGCCTCGCGTGCACGGTAGTCGCCGCCCTTCACTGTGTCGTAGAACAGACGGTAAACTGAGTCGCCGTCGTTCTGGTAGTTCTTGGCTGCGTTGATACCGCCCTGAGCGGCGATAGAGTGAGCGCGACGCGGTGAGTCCTGGATGCAGAAGTTTAAAACGCGGAAACCCATCTCGCCGAGGCTGGCTGCTGCAGAAGCACCTGCAAGACCTGTACCTACAACGATGACGTCGAGCTTGAGTTTGTTCTTGGGGTTCACCAGACGCTGGTGAGCTTTATAGTTGGTCCACTTCTCGGCCACTGGGCCTTCAGGGATTCTTGAATTAATTGTCTTAGCCATAATAGGAATTATGATTTTTGAATGTTGATGTTTTGATTAGCAGCAGCTACCGCAGCAGAGGCTCGGTGCGCAGCCAAGGTAGAACAATACTACTACTACGAGGAAGCCGAGGATGAGCAGGGTTGAGTAAACCTGGCTGATCACCTTCCAGCGGTTGAACCATACCTTGCCGTTCCAGCCGAATGTCTGCATTGCGCTCCAGAAACCGTGTGAGAGGTGGAACCAGAGGGCTACGAGCCATACGATGTAGAGAACAACGTAAACCGGGTTCTTGAATGTCTCCTGAATCCAGCCGAAGCCGTCAGCAGGTGCGCATACGCCCTCAAAGCCGAGAAGCTCTGCGAACATCATGTTGTACCAGAAGTTGAAGAGGTGGAGCAACATACCGAGCAACACGATGATGCCCAGAACGAGCATGTTCTGCGATGCCCACTCTACGCCCTTAGGCTTTGCTGTAACCTCGTAACGAGAGTTGCCGCGGGCTGCGCGGTTCTGCATCGTGAGCCAGAAGGCGTAAACGAAGTGGAGAACGCAGAGGGCAGCAAGACCCATTGTTGCTACTACGGCATACCAGTTGGCGCCAAGGAACTCACAAATCATGTTGTAAGCGTCTCCCGAGAAGAGGGCAACAACATTCATTGACATGTGGAATGTCAGGAATAGAACAAGTGCGACGCCGGTGAGGGCCATCACTACTTTTCTACCGATTGATGAATTGATTAACCACATAAATGATTTGAAATTTAAATTATTAATTGATAAAATTATTGATGTTTCTTCGTGCGTAATAGAGGCTGCTCCTCGCGCATATACTATATAATAGGTAGGGGCACATCCTTTCAAGCTGCAAAAATACTGAAATTTGATGATAAATCAAATTATTTCACATCAAAAATCGAATTTATTTCTTAATTTTGCGAACATAAAAGGATGCAGAACGTAAACACACTGTGTATTGCAGCGCAATCTCCGCAGGGTACACACTCTACTTATGGCATCGTGCAGCGGACGGAATCTAATCGGACGGCGGACGCAATCCGATTGGGCGGCGGACGGAATCTGATCGGGTGGCGGACGCTATCCGATGGCAGAGGGAGCACTTTCAGGGGGCACTCTTAGGGGGTGCACTTGTCTCAAGTGCACCAACAAAGCAGACGGGGAGAGAGTTCCCACAGAATACGCGGAACACACAGAACATTCTGGCAGAGAAGTGCCTCCCACATATAGGCACGGATGCGCACAGATTAGGAGGGTATGGCATCCTGCCATACCCACGCCGCCAATAACGCAGCCTAACATTCCGTGGATTCCGTGGGAGAATATCCTACGCCAGAAGCTTCCGTGAATTCTGTGAATTCTATGGGAGGATTGGCAGCAGGTGGCGTGGGTATGGCAGGATGCCATACCCTCCTACGAAAACTCCCACAGATTGCACGAATGTGCACAGATTAGGAGGCAAAAACGCAACCTAAAAATCTGTGAGCATCTGTGAAATCTGTGGGAAGACTTCAGAGGGTGGCGTGGGTATGGCAGGATGCCATACCCTCCTACGAAAACTCCCACAGATTGTACGGATATGCACAGATTAGGAGCAACTAACGCAACCTAAAAATCTGTGAGCATCTGTGAAATCCGTGGGAGAATATCCTACGCCAGAAACTTCTGTGAATTCGGTGAATTCTGTGGGAGAACATCCTACGCCAGAAACTTCTGTGAATTCGGTGAATTCTGTGGGAGGATTGGCAGAGGGTGGCGTGGGTATGGCAGGATGCCATACACTCCTACAAGAGAAATCCGTGGGAGAACACGACCACAGCAAGAAACAACAGCAAAGCAAACAACGCAACAAGATATGATATTGAAATACGACGTTATCGTCATCGGCGGCGGACACGCCGGATGCGAAGCAGCAGCCGCTGCAGCACGCATGGGCGCAAAGACATGCCTCGTGACGATGGATATGAACAAACTGGCGCAGATGAGCTGCAACCCCGCCGTCGGCGGCATCGCCAAAGGACAGATAGTGCGCGAGATAGACGCACTGGGCGGAAGGATGGGACTCGTCACCGATGCCACGTCGATACAGTTCCGTATGCTCAACCGAGGCAAAGGACCAGCGGTGTGGAGCCCGAGAGCACAATGCGACCGCGAGAAGTTCATCTGGGAATGGCGCGCGCAGCTCGACCGTACCGACAACCTCGACATCTGGCAGGACGAAGCCTGCGAGCTGCTCGTGGAGAACGGCGAGGCAGTGGGCGTGGAGACGGTGTGGGGCGTTACGCTCAGAGCAAAGGCGGTGGTCATCACCGCCGGAACATTCCTCAACGGACTGATGCATGTGGGCAAGCGTAAGGTGCCGGGAGGCAGATGCGCCGAGCCGGCTGTGCTACACTTCACAGAGAGCATCACACGACACGACATCACAGCAGCGCGAATGAAGACGGGAACGCCGGTGCGCATAGACCGACGCTCGGTGCACTTCGAGGATATGGAGGAGCAGCCGGGCGAGACCGACTACCACGGATTCTCGTACATGACCGCACCAAGACACCTCAAGCAGCTGCCGTGCTGGACGACATACACCAACAAGGAGGTGCACGACACGCTGCGAGCAGCCATCGCCGACTCCCCACTCTACAACGGACAGATACAGTCGACCGGACCACGCTACTGCCCGTCAATAGAGACGAAGCTGATGACCTTCCCCGACAAGGATCAGCACCCGCTGTTCCTGGAGCCGGAGGGCGAAGACACGAACGAGATGTACCTGAACGGCTTCTCGTCGTCGATGCCGATGGAGGTGCAGCTCGAGGCGCTGAAGAAGATACCGGCGTTCCGCGACATACACGTCTACCGACCGGGCTACGCCATAGAGTACGACTACTTCGACCCTACGCAGCTGAAGCCGTCGTTAGAGTCAAAGATCGTCGGCGGACTGTTCTTCGCCGGTCAGGTGAACGGCACGACGGGATATGAGGAGGCTGGCGGACAAGGACTGATGGCTGGCGTGAACGCTGCGCTCTACTGTGGCGGCTCCGCCCCATTCGTCCTGAAACGCGACGAGGCATATATCGGCGTGCTCATCGACGACCTCACCACGAAGGGCGTGGACGAGCCGTACCGCATGTTCACCTCGCGCGCCGAGTATCGCATACTGCTGCGCCAGGACAACGCCGACGCACGTCTCACGGAGAAAGCGTACAACCTGGGCATCGCCACGCGCGAACGCTACGACCACTGGCTGAAGAAGAAGACGGAGATAGAGCGTATCGTGCGCTACTGCGACCAGACGAACGTGAAACCGCGTGACATCAACGACGCGCTCGAACGCTTCGGAACAACACCGATGCAGTTCGGCACAACGATAGCAGGACTGGTGGCGCGTCCGCAACTGAGCATCGAGCAGATAGCATCCGCACTCCCTACCCTACAGACTGCGCTGCAGACCGACGACACGCGTCAGGCGGAGATTGTGGAGGCAGCGGAGATACTGATAAAGTACAAGGGATACATAGAGCGCGAACGACTCGTGGCTGACAAGATGCACCGCTTAGAGGACATACACATCAAAGGGCACTTCAACTATGCAGAGCTGCACGAGATATCTACCGAGGGCAGACAGAAGCTCACACGCATCAACCCCGAGACACTCGGACAAGCAGCGCGCATCCCCGGCGTGTCGCCCAGCGACATCAACGTACTCTTGGTGCTGATGAAACGATAAGGACGGCTCGCCGTCGCTTTGTTACACGTGAAACATTCAAGTAAACAAACAACAATTAAATATTTGAAAATGAACAACAAACTATTGCTTGACAATCTGCGTTGCATACCAGATTGGCCAAAGAAGGGAGTGAACTTCCGCGACGTTACTACCCTATTCAAGAACAACGAGTGTCTGCAGGAGATCTGCGACGAGATGTACGAGCTGTACAAAGACAAGGGCATCACAAAAATCGTGGGCATCGAGTCGCGCGGCTTCGTAATGTCGTCAGCACTCGCACTGCGCCTCGGTGCCGGCGTTGTATTGTGCCGTAAGCCGGGTAAGTTGCCCTGCGACACTGTACAGGAGAGCTACGCTAAGGAGTATGGCAAGGACACCATCGAGATTCACAAGGACGCCATCGGTGAAGACGACGTAATCTTACTGCATGACGACCTCCTCGCCACAGGCGGAACAATGAAGGCAGCATGCAACCTCGTGAAGAAGTTCCACCCGAAGAAGGTTTACGCCAACTTCATCATCGAGCTCGTCAACGAAGGACTCAACGGTCGCGAAGGTTTCGACGAAGACATCGAAATAACATCGCTTATCAAGATTTAACTCCAGGGGACATTAAGGGGGTGCAGCTGTCTCAGCTGCACCAACAAAACAGTTGGGACTACCGCTTGGTTGGTACACTTCCTACTTGGTTGGTGCAGTGGAGACCACTGCACCCCCTAAAGCCCCCTGCAAAAGGCTATGGCTCGCGCCATAGCCTTTTAAGTTCCACGTGAAACAAACAATAGCAAAACACTTAGTTTCAAGCAAGTTATATGACAAAGGAAGAAAACGAAAAGCGCATTGAGCGGTTGAAGAACATCGTGCTGAACATGCCCGACAAGCCGGGCAGCTATCAGTTCTACGATGCCGACCACACTATAATATATGTAGGCAAGGCGAAGCGCTTGAAGCAGCGTGTGTCGAGCTATTTTCACAAAGAGGTGGACAGGTTCAAAACAAAGGTGCTTGTGTCGAAAATTGAGGACATAAGCTACACGGTGGTGAACACCGAAGAGGATGCCCTACTACTCGAAAATAGTCTTATCAAGAAGTACAACCCGCGCTACAACGTGCTACTGAAAGACGGCAAGACATACCCGAGCATTTGCATCACGAACGAGTATCTGCCACGTGTGTTCAAGACACGACAGGTGAACAAGCGATACGGCACATTCTTCGGTCCCTACTCGCACACCGGTAGCATGTTCGCCGTGCTGGAGTTGATACACAAATTATACAAACCGCGCACGTGCCGCCAGATAATAACCAAAGAAGGCATCGAACAGGGCAAGTACAAGCCGTGCTTGGAGTATCACATACACAACTGCAAAGCACCGTGCTGCGGAAAGCAGTCGCTGGAGGATTACCAGGCGGCGATAGCGCAGGCAAGGGAGATTTTGAAGGGCAACACGCGCCAACTCTCGCAGCATGTGTTCGAGCAAATGCAACAGAAAGCAGCCGAACTGAAGTTTGAGGAGGCAGAGGAGCTGAAGCAGAAGTACCTGCTTATAGAGAATTTCTGTGCCAAGAGTGAGGTTGTGAGCCATACCATCGCCGACGTGGACGTGTTCACCATCGTGGATGACGACACCAACCGCACGGCGTTCATCAACTACATACACGTGAAGAATGGAGCCGTAAACCAGAGTTTCACGTTCGAATACAAGCGCAAGCTCGATGAAACCGACCAGGAGCTGCTGCTAACCGCTATTCCGGAAATTAGGGAGAGATTCCAGAGCAAGGCGAAGGAGATCATCGTACCGTTCGAGATGGAGTGGACACTGAACGATGCGCAGTTCTTCGTGCCGCAGCGAGGCGACAAGAAACACCTATTGGAGTTGGGCGAGATGAACTGCAAGCAGTATAAGTTCGACCGCTTGAAGCAGACCGAGAAGCTCAACCCCGAGCAGAAACAGACACGCCTAATGAAGGAACTGCAGCAGAAACTGCAGCTCGAAAAACTGCCTTATCATATAGAATGCTTCGACAACTCGAATATATCGGGCACGGATGCTGTGGCTGGTTGCGTGGTGTTCAAGGGCATGAAACCATCGAAAAAGGACTATCGCAAGTATAACATAAAGACCGTCGTGGGCCCGGACGACTATGCCTCGATGCAGGAGGTGGTGCGCCGTCGCTACTCGCGCATGATTGAGGAAGACACTGCCCTGCCCGACCTTATCATCACCGACGGTGGATTGGGACAGATGAGCGTCGTGAGAGAGGTTGTGGAGGGCGAATTGGGACTGCACATACCAATCGCCGGACTCGCAAAGGACAATCGTCACCGAACCAACGAGCTGCTCTACGGCAATCCGCCACAGACCATCGCGCTGAAGACTAACTCCGAACTGTTCCATGTTCTGACACAGATACAGGACGAGGTGCACCGCTATGCTATACAGTTCCACCGCGACAAGCGATCGAAGCACGCCCTGCACAGCGAACTCGACGATATAAAGGGAATCGGTCCGGCAACGCGCGACGCACTTCTGAAGGCGTTCAAGAGCGTGAAACGTGTGCGTGAGGCAAGCCAAGAGGAGCTCGCAGCAACGGTCGGCACAGCAAAAGCAAAGCTTATTGCAGCGCATTTCGGCAAATAAATACCGTTTTCTCAAGTATTTATATTAACTTTGTGGAAAATAATCAAACAACTTTGCAGAGCCGAGAACCGCTCAGCAAACAATAACAATACTACTCTATCGGAGACAAGAAATGAGAACAGTAATACAGCGCGTGCAGCACGCATCAGTAACCATTGACGGCAACATCAAATCATCTATCGGAAACGGACTCCTTCTGCTACTCGGCGTGGAGGAAGCCGACACGTCTGAGGACGTAGACTGGCTCGTGAAGAAGGTGGCAGCACTACGCATCTTCGACGACGAGAACGGCGTTATGAACCGTTCGCTCGTAGATGTGGGGGGCGAGGCTTTGGTGGTTAGCCAGTTCACGCTCTACGCTTCATATAAAAAGGGCAACCGTCCGTCGTGGTTTCGCGCTGCTCGTCACGAGATATCGGTGCCGCTCTACGAGGAATTCTGCAGCAAACTGAGCGATGCAATCGGCAAGCAGGTGGGAACGGGCGAGTTCGGCGCTGACATGAAGGTGGAACTGCTCAACGACGGACCAGTAACCATCTGCATGGACACGAAGAACAAGGAATAAGCACCCCTAACAAGGAGTAAGCAATGAAGAAATATCTACCAGAAACCGCATGGATCCTGAACATTATAGGCTTAGTGATGTTGTACACCTACGACACATGGGGAGCCAACTTTGTATGGTATCGTTTTATGGGATGTATGTCGATATTGATAGGATCCGCTATTAATACCTACATTGATTTTCCCCAACATTTCCGTGCAGCCAAAAGGTCTAAAAAGATAGGAGCTATATTCAGTATTTGTTTCATTGCGACATTCGCCATTTTGCTTGCATATTCACTATACATGAAGCTTATGGGACAGTCGTTGGAGATATAACATCACACATAACGATATGACAATAAAGGAAGCACAAGAGGCAGTAGACAGCTGGATAAAGGAGTACGGCGTGCGCTATTTCTCCGAGCTTACGAACATGGCTTGCCTCACTGAAGAGGTGGGCGAACTGGCTCGCATCATGGCTCGTCGCTACGGCGACCAGAGTTTCAAAGAAGGCGAATCGCACGATCCGTCCGAAGAAATGGCGGATATTCTGTGGGTTCTTATCTGTCTGGCTAATCAGACCGGCGTAGACCTTACGGAAGCTTTGCAGAAGAGCTTCGAGAAAAAGACAAAACGCGACAAGGATCGCCACAAGAATAACCCGAAGCTTAAGGAGCCTACCCTTCCGCCTTCAAAGGCTTAGTAAGGCTTAAAGAGGCTTAGAAAGGCTTAGTTCTTAAAATAAAAACAACAAACCAAAACATATTAACAACAATGGGAATCATTAAAGACGTTATCCTCCACGACCAGGAGGCAAAGAAGCAGGAGCCGAGCAAGTACGACGAGGCTCTCGCTAAGTACAACACCGACCTCGACGACAACGCTGTTCGCGAGGCTGTACGCAAGATTATCACTGAGAAGGTGCCGCAGAACGACACTGAGGAAGTGAAGAAATTCCTCTTCGGCAGCATTGAGCTCACAACCCTGAAGACCACCGACTCAGAGACAAGCGTACTCGCCTTCACAGAGCGCGTAAACGACTTCGACAACGAGTATCCGGAACTGCCCCACGTGGCTACCATCTGCGTATATCCGTGCTTCGCAAAGACCGTTGCAGAGTCTTTGGAGGTAGACGGCGTAGAGATTGCTTGCGTTAGCGGCTCATTCCCTTCTTCTCAGGCTCGTATCGAGGTGAAGGTGGCAGAAGCATCACTCGCTGTGGCTGACGGCGCTACAGAGATTGATATCGTTATGCCGGTGGGCAAGTTCCTCTCGGGCGACTACGAGGGCGTTTGCGACGAGATTTCGGAGCAGAAGGCTGCTTGCGGTGAGGACGTAGCCATGAAGGTTATCCTCGAGACTGGCGCCATCAAGACCGCTTCTAACATCAAGAAGGCATCTATCCTCGCCATGTACGCCGGTGCCGACTATATCAAGACTTCTACCGGCAAGTTGGAGCCTGCCGCTACTCCGGAGGCTGCATACGTTATGTGTCAGGCTATCAAGGAATACTACGATGAAACGGGCATACAGATAGGTTTCAAGCCCGCTGGCGGCATCAACACGGTTATGGATGCCATCACCTACTACACCATCGTGAAGGAGGTTCTGGGCGAGAAGTGGCTCACCAACAAGTGGCTCCGCCTCGGCACATCACGCCTCGCAAACATGCTCCTCAGCGAGCTGAAGGGCGAGCAGATTAAGTTCTTCTAAAGGCGGCTTCTGGCGGCTCCTTCTGGCGGCGTTTAAGCCGAACTAAGTTCGGCTTAGTCTCAAGAAGGCTTAGAAAGGCTTAGTTCGGCTTAGCCCAAAGAAGGTTTAGAAAGGCCTAATCGCAAAAAAGCTCCCCCAAAAAACTATCCTACCAACCCTTAAAACCTACAACCTTATGCCTACCCCACAACCATTTCTTCCTCATGGTGGTTCCTACAAAAACCTCATTGCCTATCAAAAGGCGGAGTGTGTGTATGATGTCACATTCTATTTTGCTCACCACTACCTTGAAAAGGGCGACCGCACAATCGACCAGATGGTGCAGGCGGCTCGATCGGGTAAACAGAATATAGCAGAAGGTGCTGCAGCAGGCAACACATCAAAAGAGACGGAGATAAAGCTAACGAATGTGGCAAAGGCGAGTCTACAAGAACTGCTTGTAGACTACGAAGACTTCCTTCGTGTAAGAGGGTTGAAACAATGGCAACCTGACGACGCACGTCTTGCGCAAACAAAACGTGCCTGCGCAGCTCATAATGATAGTGAATACTATCGGAAGGCGATGCCGGAGCGGTCTGCCGAGACAATAGCCAACATCGCCATCACGCTTATTCACCAAACCGATTGGCTACTAAATAAGCTGATAGAGAAGCTGGAGATACAGTTTGTGGAGAATGGTGGCGTTAAGGAACAAATGACGAAAGCCAGAAAGGAATATAGAGGGTACTAAGGTGCTCTTAGCCTCTTTAGGGATAAGCCGCCAGAAGATTCTACTTTGTTCTCTTTATTACAAAGTCGAGGTAAGCCTGGAGAGCTTCCTTCACTGCCGGCTGCTTCACGCGCTCGTCGATGAAGCACTGAGCCTGGGCGTGGAACTCCCACATGCGGCGCTCAGCATACTCGATACCGCCTTTTTCCTTGGTATAGGCAACCAATTTTGCGATTTCATCGCTGCTCACGGTGCGTGCTTTCACCTTAAGAGCAAGGTCGCACATCGACTCATCACCACCATTATTCACAGCATAGATGACGGGGAGCGTGAGCTTTCCTTCAGCCATGTCATTGCCCGTAGGCTTACCTATCTCGGGCGAGTCGTAATAGTCGAAGATGTCGTCGCGTATCTGGAAGGTGATGCCGAGGTTCTGTCCGAAAAGCTTTGCAGCCTCCACGTCCTCCTCTGAAGCACCCGAAGAGAGCGCACCGATGCCAGCGCACGCCTCGAACAACGCAGCTGTCTTCTGCTTTATCACGTCGTAGTAGACATCCTCCGAGATGTCCTTGCGTCCGATGTTGGATAGTTGGAGTATCTCGCCGTCGGAAAGCGTGCGTCCGAGCTCAGCCAAGTAGGTCACAATCTGCTCCGAATGGGTGCGAGCGACGCAAAGCAGGGCGGTAGAAAGGATGTAATCGCCCACGAGCACCGCCACCTTATTATCGTAAGTAGCATTGACCGATGCCTGACCGCGGCGTTCCTCGCTCTCGTCCACCACATCGTCGTGCACGAGCGAAGCCGTGTGAAGCAGCTCGAGACCGACGGCAGCGTTCTGCGTAGAAAGGTTTATCTGTCCGAAGTTTTTCGCCATGAGCAGTATGAGCATAGGGCGCATACGCTTGCCTGCACGCTTGCGGATGTGCTCGAGCGCAGAACCGAGCAACCCGTCCTCGTGCGAGAGCGACTGGTTGAAAAGACTGATGAAATCGGCGAGTTCCGCCTCTACCGGGTGTTTTATGATTGACAGATAATCCATTGTATTATAATATTTCGTACAAAGTTACGGAATTTGCCGTTATTAGTGACATTTTTTTTGTAATTTTACAACTAATATTAGTTAATGAGTTGACGAGTGACGAGTTGACAAGGAGACAAGTTGACGAGGAGATATCTCACCACCTCACCATAACACCATAACACCACCTCAACATAACACCATCACATCTATGAACAAACTTTTCCTGCTTGACGCTTACGCGCTAATTTATCGTGCCTACTATGCGTTTATAAAGAACCCACGTATCAACTCGAAGGGCATGAACACCTCAGCTGTTATGGGCTTCGTGAACACGCTCAACGAGATACTCACCAAGGAGCAGCCCACGCACATCGGTGTGGCGTTCGACCACGGCAAGACATTCCGCGACGAGGCATTCCCTGCGTACAAGGCGCAGCGCGAAGCCACGCCGGAGGACATACGTGCCTCCGTACCCATCATCAAGGATATCATCACGGCGATGCACATCCCCGTGCTCCAGGCGGACGGCTTCGAGGCGGACGACGTAATCGGCACGCTTGCCACGAAGGCTGGGGAAGCCGGTGTGCAGACCTATATGCTCACGCCCGACAAGGACTACGGTCAGCTGGTGCGCGACAATGTCTTCATCTTCCGCCCACGTCACGGCGGAGGCTACGAGACGATGGGACCGAAGGAGGTATGCGAGAAGTACGAGCTCCACTCCCCCACCCAAGTGATAGACCTCTTGGCACTGATGGGCGACTCCGCCGACAACTTCCCCGGATGCCCCGGCGTGGGTCCGAAGACTGCCACCAAGCTCATCGCCGAGTTTGGTAGCATCGACTCCATACTCGAGAACTCTGCAAAGATAAAGGGCAAGTTGCGCGAGAAGGTGGAGGGAGCCGTCGACGATATACGCATGTCGAAGTTCCTTGCCACCATCCGCACCGACGTTCCTATCGACCTCGACCTCGACGCGTTGAAGATTCAGGAGCCAGACACGGCACGCCTCACCGAAATCTTCACCGAACTGGAGTTTAAGAGTCTGTTGGACAAATTCGTAAAGAAGCCTCAACAACCGCAAAAAACTGTTAATTTACAACTCGATTTATTTGCCGAAAATCCGACCGAGGATGCAGTTGGTTCAGAATTTTCAAGCTATGAGGGGTCAAAAACCGCCCCTTGCGAGTACCAACTCGTTGAAACAGAAGAAGATGCGCTGAAAATTTACGAAAAATTTAGTTCATCCAAAATTCTCGTTTTAGAAACGAAGACCACCTCAACCAACGCCATCGACGCAAAATTGGAGGGTTTGAACTTCGCAATAGAGGAAGGAAAGGTGGTTCAAGTAGCAATTCCTAACGAACGTGAAAAAGCGGAAAGAATTGTAAACATCTTCAAACCACTGTACGAAAGTAGCGAAATCCTAAAAGTAGGACAAAACATCAAGTACGACATGGAGGTGCTGATGAACTACGGAGTGCGCCTCGCCGCACCTATGTTCGACACCATGCTCGCCCACTATGTGTTGCAGCCGGAACAGAAGCACAACACGGAAACCATCGCCGAGACACTACACCAATACAACGTGCTGAAGCCACGACTGAAGGAGACTGGTGTCGAGGATCTGTTCTACAACATCGAGATGCCACTTGTGCCGGTGCTCGCCGAGATGGAGATGACTGGCGTGCGCCTCGACACCGACGCCCTCGCCGAGACATCGAAGGTGCTCACCGAGCGTATGCACCAAATAGAGCAGAACATATACGGGCTCGCCGGACACGAGTTCAACATCGCCTCGCCGAAGCAGGTGGGCGAGGTGCTGTTCGGCGAGATGAAGATTGTGGAGAAGCCGAAGAAGACCAAGACCGGACAGTACGTCACATCCGAAGAGGTGCTGCAGCAGTTGCGCTCAAAGGCTCCCATCGTCGACCATATCCTCGAGCACCGCGGACTGAAGAAGCTGCTCGGCACATACGTCGACGCGCTGCCCAAGCTCATCAACCCACGCACCGGACACATACACACCACGTTCAACCAAGCCGTCACGGCAACGGGTCGCCTCTCCTCCTCCAACCCCAACCTGCAGAACATACCCGTGCGTGGCGAGGACGGCAAGGAGATACGCAAGTGCTTCATACCAGAGCCAGGGCAGCTGTTCTTCTCAGCCGACTACTCGCAGATTGAGTTGCGCGTGATGGCGCATCTCTCGGGCGACGAGAACATGATTGAGGCGTTCCGCGAGGGCTACGACATACACGCTGCCACCGCCGCACGCATATATAAAGAGGACATTAACAGCGTGTCGCGCGACCAGCGCACAAAGGCGAAACGCGCCAACTTCGGCATCATCTACGGCATCACCGTCTTCGGTCTCGCCGAGCGACTCGACATCTCGCGCGACGAGGCGAAGCAGCTCATCGAGGGCTACTTCAACACCTTCCCCGGTGTACACGCCTACATGGAGAAGGCGAAGGAGACGGCACGCGAACACGGCTATGCCGAGACGTTCTTCCACCGCCGCCGCTACCTGCCCGACATCACATCGCACAACGCCACCGTGCGCAACTTCGCCGAGCGCAACGCCATCAACGCGCCGATACAAGGCTCGGCTGCCGACATCATAAAGATTGCTATGGTGCGCATCTACGAACGCTTCAAGCGCGAGGGAATACGCTCAAAGATGATTCTGCAGGTGCACGACGAACTCAACTTCTCCGTCCTGCCGGAGGAGAAGGAGCGTGTAGAAAAGATTGTTATCGAAGAGATGCAGAACGCCTATCCGCTGCACGTGCCGCTCGTGGCTGACTCGGGTTGGGGCGAGAACTGGCTCGAAGCGCATTAAGGCGAGCTGTTATAGGAGGGTATGGCATCCCTGCCATACCCACGCACCCCAACATAACCTCTTATGGTTAGCTCGGTTGGTGCAGTGCTTGCACGGTTGGTGCCTTCCAGGGGGTGCAGCAGTCTCTGCTGCACCAACAAAGTAAATGGTGCATTTCTGCGCGGTTGGTGCACTTCCAGGGGGTGCAGCAGTCTCTGCTGCACCAACAAAGTAAATGGTGCATTTCT
>ERZ1034976.268-NODE-268-length-49155-cov-19.584114_pt1 | contig 49155 bp, 66 predicted proteins | sample MGYA00520623_ERZ1034976 | MGnify/ENA primary metagenome ERZ1034976 (study PRJEB33766, sample SAMN09781774) | gut metagenome | biome: gut microbiome | host: Homo sapiens | place: Madagascar | study: EMG produced TPA metagenomics assembly of the PRJNA485056 data... | reverse complement strand
CTGATGGTGAGATCGGCGGGCGGCGGGTATCATTTTCGTGGCATCACGAAAATGGTCAGAGGAAGAGCGGGACGACGATGCCGCGCCGGGAAATAGAAAAGCGGAACTGCCTACAGTCTGTTGGCAGCTCCGCTATTATTCTTTCTGTTCCAAATCGCCGGTGAGCCATTCAAGGGAAACGCCGAGGACGCGGGCGAAGATGGCAAGCTCATAGTCGGTCACGAAGCGGTCGCCGGTCTCGATGCGGCTGATGGCCTCCCTGCCCAGACCAACACCGCAGACCTGCATCTTGGCGGCAAGGGCATCTTGGGAAAGGCGCTGGGCCGTCCGTGCCTGATGTATTCGGTCACCGGAGATATTTGCCCGCCCGGAGTAATCATATATTTTCATAAGCCGTCCCTCCTATTCTGCTTGACAATACCATTTTTTACGGATAATCTTGTAATAAAGATTTACAAAATATAAGAAAGCAGAGAAAAAAGACGAAAAGATTTACAATATGCCGAGGCGGAGAACACAGTGGAGAGGGATAATGTGCAGAGGAGGGTCGGCGTATCATGGGAGTGTTGCGGGAATTGGCAAGGGCGTTCCGGGACGGATTTAACAGCGGCGCAGGGAAAGCCAAGGAAGGACAAAAAGCAGATGTCGAATATGAAACTCCTGCGGAGGAATACCGCCAAAAAGATATGACGGTCGAGCGGGAATGGCTATATCCGGCAGGGCTACCTACATTCGAGACGCTGGAGGGCGCGGGACACGCTGACCCACGCGGGCTTGTATACGCAATACTCTGGTTTAACACGGAGCGGAAAAGGCCGTTTTCGGACGAGAATATTTCCTATCTGGACTTTGGGAAAAAGAGTACGGCTTATTCAGCACTGCGGAAAGGCGGGATGATCGCACCGCTGGAGCCTTGCGAGGAGATGGCAGAGCTTTATACGCGGGAGGAAATGGAGGAGATTGCCAAAGAGCGAGACATTTCAAAAAGCGGAAACAAACGCGCACTCGCCAAAAAGTTGCTTGATGGCGGCGTTAAAATCGACCGAAGGAAGCACAAAGGGCATTTGTTCCGACTTACAGAAAAAGGAAAGGCTGCCATCTTGGAGTACCGCTCGGACGAGGAGACGGCAATACACCGCGCCGCAATGTCTCTCAAAAATCTAAACTATGACGGGGCTGTTGCAGCCTACAGAGAGTTTGATAAAAAATGGGGCTTTGCGCATACTTCGGGAAAGAAACATACCATTTTCGCACATTACGATATTCCTCGCTGCAAGTTCAGGTTCATAGAGACATATCCAATGTGGGAACTGGAGAACACAAGAAATTTCAAGGACACGCTGCGGGCCTGCCTGATTGCGGGATTGATGCGAGGATGTGAAGATAGGCTGGCATTGAGGCACGATGTGGAAAGCCTGTGCTGCGAAACGATAAGATGCCCCGAATTGACAAGGCTTTTTGATTATGAAAAAGAAGTCATGTGGGAGATGCAGGAGCAGGTCAACCACGATGCGGGGAGCGCACTTGAATACTACATATCGCACGTCCTCTATTTGAGCAGGAAAGAGGTTAGAGGATATTAAAGCGGACGGTTTGAAAAAAATTTTTCGGGATTAGCAACTTCCGCAGGTTTTTCGTGATAATATCATAGCGTGGAATAAAGCCCGTGGCGGAAACGCTGCGGGCTTTGCCATTGGTGCGTCCTGCGCCGGTCGAAGCCCTGCGTTCCTACGCGGGGTATTTCTGTAGGCCGGGCGGGATGCACGACTATCTGGAGGTGTGAGGATGCCGAAGCGGAGCAAGTCGCGCGACACCGCCAAGGCTGCATACATCGCCCGCAAGGCGGCGGGCGAGGAAGTAAGCCTGCGGGAGCTGGCGCAGGAGCAGGGTGTGAGCTATCAAACCCTACGGAATTGGAAAGCAGCGGACAGGTGGGACGAAGCTCTGCCAAAGAAGCGGCGGGGCGGTCAGCCGGGAAACCGCAACAGCGCGGGAAAGAAAAACGCTGCCGGGAGCCATGCGGGCGCACCGGCGGGAAATAAGAATGCAGAAAAGGACGGAGCGTACAGCACCGTCTTTTTTGATATGCTCTCGGATGCGGAGCGGGAGATCGTGAAGCAAACACCGCTGGGAAGCCGCGCCGCGCTGGAGCATGAAATGCAAATCCTGAAATTCCGGGAGCATAAGATACTCGCCAAAATCGCGGAGTATGAGGCAGCCCCGGAGGGCAGCCTGTACATCAACAGCCTAATGGACATGAGGGTGCCGGGCGGACGCGGCAAGGACAAGCGGGACGGTGCCTTGCAGAGCATGGGAATGTACAGCAAGGACAGCGCGTTCAGCCGTGTGCTGAAATTGCAGGAGGCGCTATACAAGGTGCAGGGCCGCATCGCCAAGATCGCGGACAGCCTGCGGGCGCTGGAGGAGAGCGAAAAGCGCATGACGCTGGAGCGGGAAAAGCTGGAGCTGCTGCGCATGAGGGCCACTGGAACGGTGGACGTGCCTGACATCGACGGCGGCGAGGAAATTGACGAGGAGGACATGACATGAAGAAGCTGGACAATGTTTACACCTATCACGCCCCGAAAGACGATCAGACGGAGCGCTACGGGGAAATCCGGGCAAAGGCGCGGGAGCTGGCGGAGCTGATCGAGGCTTGCTGCCCGGATAGCCGGGAAAAGAGCCTTGCCAACACAAAATTGGAGGAAGCGGTTATGTGGGCCAACGCCTCCATCGCCCGGAATGAGTAAAGCTAATGAAGCTGTACACAAGCAAAGTAGTGGCGCAATGGCTCTGCCTGACGGAGCGGCGGGTACGTCAGCTTCGGGACGAGGGCGTGATCGTGGAGGCCCGACCGGGGCTTTATGAGTTACAGCCGACGGTGGCGCGGTACATCACCTACATTGGCGGCGCGGGCAAGGAGACGCTGACCAACGAGCGCATGATGCTGACGCGGGCCAAGCGCGAGGCGGCGGAAATGGAAAACGACCTGCGGCGGGGCGAGGTACACCGCACGGCGGACATCGAGCGAGGCATCCAGTCTATGTTCCTAAACATCCGCGGCCGCTTTCTGGCGCTGCCAGCCAAGCTCTCCCCCACCCTGTCCACCATGGGCGGAAATCAGACGGGTATCTTCGACGAGCTGAAAGGGGCCATCGAGGAAATTCTGGAGGAAATGAGCGATTACCGGGTAGCCTTTGCGGCGGAGGACGGTGAGGACGATGGAGAAGCAGAAAAAGAAACACCCGTGTAGCGGGTGCGTGTGGCGGGTGCATACCAGCGAGGACAAGGTGCTGTGTATGTTCCCCCGCTGCGTGAAAAAAGAATATGAGCGCTACTGGCCGCAGGGGAAGCAGAGCAATGAAAAAGCGAAAGCTCATTGATCTGCCGAAGCCGACGCTGGAGCTGCTGGCGCGGTGCGCGGCGGCGTTGAAACCACCCCCGGCCATGACGCTTTCAGAGTGGGCAGACCGATACCGGGTGCTGTCGGCGGAGAGCAGCGCGGAGCCGGGCCGCTGGCACACGGACAAGGCCCCGTATCAGCGGGAGATCATGGACGCAATCGGAGACCCGCACATCCGCAAGGTGGTGATCATGAGCGCGGCGCAGATCGGCAAGACCGACGCTTTTATCCTGAACCCTCTGGGCTACTACATGGACTACGCCCCGGCCCCCATCCTCGTGATGCAGCCGACGTTGGACATGGGGCAGACCTTTTCCAAAGACCGGCTTGCGCCCATGATACGGGACACGCCGGAGTTGCGGGACAAGATCGACGTGAAAAGCCGCTATTCCGGCAACACCATCATGAAGAAGAATTTCCCCGGCGGCCACATCACCATCGTGGGCGCGAACAGCGCGACCGGCCTTGCCAGCCGTCCTATCAAGGTGTTGCTGGCAGACGAGGTTGACCGCTACCCGGCAAGCGCCGGAACGGAGGGCGACCCGCTTTCCTTGGCCCAGAAGCGACAGACAACCTTTTGGGACAAAAAGACGGTGATCGTATCCACGCCGGTCATTAAGGGCCAGAGCCGTATCGAGACGGAGTTCAACCAGTCCACGCGGGAGGAATGGAATGTGCCATGCCCGGAGTGCGGGCATTACCAGCCGTTCGTCTGGGCCAACGTGGTATTTGACAAGGACGACCCACAGGGCGAAGTGCTGTACAAGTGCGAGCGCTGCGGCGTGGTGAACGGAGAATACCAGTGGAAGCAGGCCAGCAAACGCGGGCGCTTTGTGCCGGAGAACCCCGGCGCGGAGGCGCGGGGCTTTCACCTGAACACGCTGGCCTCTACGTTCTGCTCATGGAAAGAGATCGTGCAGAAATTCCTTGTTGCCAAGGAGCAGCTTGATCAGGGAAACCCGGAGGGCATGAAAGTCTGGGTGAACACGGAGCTGGGCGAAACGTGGGAGGAGCAGGGCGAGCAGGTGGAGGATGCCGCGCTGCTGAACCGGCGGGAGCTGTACGATGCAGACGTGCCGGAGGGAGTGCTGGTGTTGACAGCCGGTGTGGACGTGCAGGACGACCGCTTCGAGGTGGAGGTGGTCGGCTGGGGCATTGGCAAGGAGAGCTGGGGCATCCGCTATCAGAAGATATACGGCGATATGCTGAAAGAGCAGGTATGGCAAGACCTCGACAATTTCCTGCTGGGGGGCTTCAAGAAAAAAGACGGGACGGCGCTGCACATCATGAGCGCCTGCATCGACACCGGCGGTCACCACACAGATCAGGTATACCGCTTCACGGCGGAACGGTGGGAGCGAAAGATATGGTCGATCAAGGGCAAGGGCGGTGCGGACGTGCCGTATATCCGAAATCCCACCACCAACAACCGCGTGAAAACGCCGCTGTTTATCATCGGCGTGGACGCGGGAAAGGCCCTGCTGTATCAACGACTGCGGCACGAGACCAAGGGGCCGAACTACTGCCACTTTCCGCTCAATGAGGAAGCGGGCTATGACGAGCAATATTTTATCGGCCTGACAGCCGAGAAAATGGTGGTGCGCTGGCGCAAGGGAAGAAGCGTTGTGGCGTGGGAGCTGAAAGACAGCAAGCACAAGCGCAACGAGCCACTTGACCTGCGCAACTACGCTACGGCGGCGCTGGAGATCGCAAATCCCATTTTGCAGGAGGGCGAGATCGCAAAGCCAATCAGAAAACGTCCGGCAGGCCGCCGGAGGCGAGGAGGGATTTAATTGGCAGTCTTTACGAAAGAAATCTGTCAAAAGAAGCTGAACACATGGCTGGCGGCGGAGGAGGCCATCGCCACTGGACAGAGCTATCAGATCGGCAGCCGTATGCTGACGCGAGCGGACTTGAAGCAGGTGCGCGAGGAAATGGAATATTGGGCCGGAAAGCTGGCCGAGGCAGAGGCGGAGGATAAGCACGGCGGACGAAACCGCGCCTATCGTGCCGTGGCCCGCGACGTATGAGGAGGGAGCGCATGATGAAACCGAACATCCTTGACCGGGCGATCATGGCCGTGGCTCCCATCCACGCGGCAAAGCGGACGGCGGCGAGAGCCGCGCTGAGCGTGATCAACAGCGGGTATGGCAACTACGGAGCCAACCTGACGAAAAAGAGCATGAGGGGATGGATGTACCACGGCGGCAGCGCCAAGGAGGACATCGAGGACAACATCGACATTCTGCGGCAGCGGAGCCGAGACGCTTACATGGGCATCCCAACGGCCACGGCGGCGCTGAAAACCATGCGGACAAACGTGGTGGCGGGTGGATTGATGCCTGCGCCGCAGCTTGACAGCGACTATCTGGGGCTGGACGAGGCGGCGGCGGAGAAGCTGCAAGCGCAGATCGTGCGGGAGTTCGCATTGTGGGCGGACACGCCGGTGTGCGACGCGGAGCGGATGGACAACTTCTACCAGCTCCAGCAGCTTGCCTTTTTGAGCTACCTGATGAACGGCGACACCATCGCCCTGCTGCCTATGAAGCATCAGGCGGGAGCGCCGTATGACCTGCGTGTGCGGCTGATCGAGGCAGACCGGGTATGCAGCCCGGACGGCTTTGACAGGCTGATGCCCTGTACCGTGCAGGGCTATGAGGTAGAAAGCATCGTGCAGGGCGTGGAGACCGACGCGGACGGTATGGTGACGGCATACTGGATATGCAACCGGCACCCGCTGGGAAGCAACAGCGCCGTGGACGCGGCGGGGCTGACGTGGCAGAGGGTGGAAGCCTACGGCGAGGCGACCGGACGGAGGAACGTGCTGCACATCATGAGCCGGGAGCGCATCGGCCAGCGGCGGGGCGTTCCCCTGCTGGCTCCTGTGCTGGAGAGCCTGAAACAGCTTGGACGCTACACGGACGCGGAGATCACGGCGGCGGTGATCAGCGCCATGTTCACGGTGTTTGTGAAATCGCAAAACCCGTCGGACGGCAGACCGTTCGGAGAAATGATACCGGCGGAGGAGCTGATCGACAGCGCCGACCAAAGCAGCATCGAACTGGGGCCGGGGGCCATTATCGACCTGAACCCCGGCGAGGAGGTGCAGTTTGCAGACCCGAAGCACCCGAACACCGGGTACGACGAGTTTACCAACGCCACCATCCGCCTGATCGGCGCGGGGCTGGAGATACCGCCGGAGGTGATGATGAAGCAGTTCACCACCAGCTATTCGGCGGCTCGCGGCGCACTCAACGAGTTCTGGCGCACCTGTAGTATGCAGCGGGACTGGTTTACAGACGATTTCTGCCAGCCGGTCTATGAGGAATGGTTTGCCGAGGCGGTCGCCCGTGGGCGTATCCACGCGCCGGGCTTTTTCACCGACCCGGCGCGGCGCAAGGCGTACACGGCCTGCGCGTGGAACGGCCCGGCACGGACGAACCTGAACCCCGTGCAGGAGGTGGATGCCGCCATCAAGCGGGTGGAGGCAGGTTTCAGCACGGCGCAGGAGGAGACGGCGCAAATGACCGGCGGGGACTACAACCGCAACATCAAACTGCGCATGACGGAGGCCAAGCGCAAGCGCGAGGTGGACGAGATCGGAAAAGCGCAGACGGCGGGAGAATAGGAGGAAAACAGAAATGCCCGAAAACAAGAAATTCTGGAAATTCTGCAATCAGGCAGGAAACAAGGTGGAGCTGCTGCTTTACGGCGACATTTCGCAGACGAGCTGGTGGGGCGACGAGGTGACCCCGAAGCAGTTTGCGGAGGAGCTGGCCGGTCTGGGAGCGCTGGACGAGATCACGGTGCGCATCAACAGCGGCGGCGGCGACGTGTTCGCGGCGCAGGCCATCGGCAACCAGCTTGAACAGCACCCAGCGGCGGTGACGGCGAAGATCGACGGACTGTGCGCCAGCGCGGCAACCATCGTCGCCTGCCATTGCGGCAAGGTGATCGCCGCCAACGACAGCACCTACATGGTGCATCCGGTGCGCATGGGCGCTCACGGCTACTACAACGCCGAGGAATTGCAGAAGTACATCGAGGCGATGAACGCCATCCGGGAAAGCATCGTGGGCCTGTATGCGAAAAAGACGGGCAGGGATAAGGACGAGGTGGCCGGATGGATGGACGAGACAAGCTGGTGGACGGCGGCGCAGGCCAAGGAAAACGGCTTTATCGACGAGCTGACGGGCGAGGCGGACGGCGCGGTGATCGAAAACCGGGACGGGATGCTGTTCGTCAACAGTGTCAACACACACCTGCCTTTCGACAAGGCACCCAACTTTGTACAAAGCAGCAAGGCAGCTCCCGCCTCCTGCTCTGTAAATAACAAATGCCATAAGGAGGTAACGAACATGGCAAACGAGATCAAGACCGTGGACGACCTGCGCGGGGCCTATCCCGCACTGGTCAATGAAATCGAGGAGGCGGCGGCGAACAAAGCGACGAGCGACGAGCGCCAGCGCATCCACGACATCGAGGACATGGCCCTGTCCGGCAGCGAGGCGCTGACGAATGAGGCCAAGTTCACAAAGCCGGTGAGCGCCAGCGAGTACGCTGTGGCCATGATGAAAGCTGCCAAGGAGAGCGGCAGCGCGTGGCTCAACGGAGCAAAGGCCGATGCCGACAAGAGCGGCATGGGCGGCGTGAAGAATGACGGCGGCACCGGCGGCGGTGTGGGCAAGCAGGACGAGTTCATGGACGCGATCAAGTCCATGGGCAAGAAGCAGTAAAGGAGGAGAAAGAACATGAGTATGGATTTGGCAAAAAAGACCTTTTCCACGCAGCCGGATTACCTGATCGCGGGTAATGCGGAGATCGTTACGGCGGTCAAGGAGGCATCCGCCGCCTTGAAGCGCGGCGCTCCCGTGGTTCTCAATAGCGACGGCAAGCTGGCGGCCATCAGCGTGAGCGGCAGCAGCGCCCCATATACCGTGACCACCACGGGCCTGTACGGCATTCTGGCGGAGGATGTCGCATCGGGTGAGGACGGCATCGTGTACCTCTCCGGCGAGTTCTTCGCCGACGCGCTGGTGCTGCCCGCCAACGCCACCGCTGCGGACGTGGAGGTTCCTCTGCGCAACCTCGGCATCTACTTGAAGTAAGGAGGAAGAAAGACTATGGCTAACGAAGTGAACATTTACTCCCCCCGCTATCTGGCGGAGGTGGTGAGACAGACCCCTGCCGTACACACCTATTTCCGCGACACCTTTTTCACCAACGTCAAGACGTTCGCCACCGAGCGCGTGGACATTGACCTTGTGAAAGGCGACCGCCGCATGGCGGCCTTTGTCCATCCCCGCGTGGGCGGCAAGGTGCTGAAAGCCAACGGCTACAAGACGGAGAGCTACAAGCCCCCTCTGATCAACCCCTACGACGTGACCACCGCTGACCAGCTCATGACCCGCCTGCCGGGCGAAGATCTGTACAGCGGCATGACCCCCGCACAGAGGGCCGCGCAGAAGCTCATGGAGGAGTACGCCACGCTGAACGACGCGACCACGCGCCGCGAGGAGTGGATGGCGGTGCAGGCCATCGTGACCGGCACCATTCCCGTTGTGGGCGAGGGCGTGAACGAAACCATCGACTTTGGCCTGACCAACAAGAAAAGCCTGACCGGCGATTACAAGTGGGGCGGCACCAAGGCCGACATTCTCGGCAACCTCGGCGACTGGACGGATGCGGTGCTGCACGGCGGCTTTGCCAACGTGGACACCCTCATCATGGGCAAGACGGCCAAGGCGAAGTTCTTTGCCGATGCCAACGTGCAGAAGATGTTGGACAACCGCCGTATGAACCTCGGCGAGATCGCCCCCCGCGACCTGCCCAACGGCGTGAAGTATCTCGGCCACCTGAACGACCCCAGCCTTGACATGTATGTTTACGGCGAGGTCTACTACGACGACTGGACTAACCCCGACGCGCCGGAGACCAAGCCTCTTATCCCGGACAACATGATCATCCTGATCAGCTCCAGACCCAACTACATGATGGCCTACGGTGCCTGCACCTACATCGAGGACGCATCCGGCCTGTGGGTAACCTCCCAGACCAGCCGCGTCCTGCGCAGCTATGTGGAGCATCATCCCGACCGCCGCATGGTGGAGCTGCAGGCACACCCGCTGCCCATCCCCGACAAGGTGGATAGCTGGCTGGTGGCGACCGTGTGCTGACATGGCGCTGTTCGAGTTAAAGCAGGAATACAGCGGAGCGGAGGGGGCTGCCCCTCCGCTCACTTTTAAGGACTGCGCCGCAGCGGACATCGACGCGGCTTTCTTTGAGCAGGACGAACACGCGGACTGGCACACGGTTGACGGCAAGGACGCGCTGGTGATCGTGGACGATCAGCGGCTCAAAGAGCATAGCGCCCATTGGGAGGCGGGAGCCAAGCAGAACTTCGACACGGGACTGTATACGGCCTACACGGTGCTGTATATCCGCGTGAGCGATTACGGGCCGAAGCCGAAAGTGGGCAAGCACCTTGTTCTGGATAAGGGGACGAACCGGCAGCGGTCGTACACCATCCTCAACTGCGAGGAGGAAGCGGGCGTGTACCGCATTTCCATGGAAAGGACGCGGCAATGAGCAGAGTAACCTATGACGCGGGGAACCTGACCATCGAAGTGGACGGGCTGGACACCGTGGCGGCGGCGCTGGGCGATTTGAAGAAAAAGACCCCGGCGGCGGCCAAGGTAGCCATCAACGCCACGGCACGGCAGGCCCGCAAGCTGATGATCGCAAAGGCAAAGGCACGGTACGCCGTGAACGCGGCGGGCAGGCGGCACCTGAAAGACCTTGTGCAACGGAAAAAGGCCAGCAACACCAGTTTGAGCGCAGAGCTGCACATCGCAAAGATGCGCAACGATCTCGGTTATTTCCAGCACAGGCCGACGGAGCGCTTTACCGGGCGCGAGGTTTTGCACCACGCACCAAAGTATGTGAAAGCCCGTGTTCTGAAAGCCTCGTCCATGGCGGCGCTGACGGGCAACGCCAACATGAGCAAGGGATTTCTCGTGCAGTTCAAGAGCGGACACATCGGCATGGTGCAGCGACAGATCGGCTCCAGCTCCAGCCACACGGTCACGGAGCGGGGCCGCCCAAGGTGGCGAAACAAGGACGGCAAGGTGGAAAAGTTGGTGACGATGGGAAGCCCGTCGGCCTCGGCGATGCACTCTACCGTATGGCCGATGGTGGAGCCGGAGGTGTCCGAGTATCTGCAAGACCGCCTGATGGAGCAGACCGAGCGGGTGCTGGCGCGAGCGGCGAGGGGGAAGTAAGCCATGAAGAACTATATGGACGCGGTGAGGGCCGCAGGCATCGGGCGAACTCCCCAGCTCTGCCAAGACGCGCTGATCGAAACGCTGGAGGAGCTTTTCGCCGGAAAGAAGTACAACGGCCAGCAGAGCCGCAAGGAGCTGAAAATCTTCAAGCAGGATTTGCCGGTGCCGGAGGACTATGACGCGGATGTGGACACGGACGCGGCGGCGGCCCCGTACATCGTTGTGCGCATGACCGGAGGCGAGATCAAGAACGACGACGGGCCGCAGGCGGTTGAGTTCAGCCTGATCGTGTGCGCCTACGACGAGGGCAAGGAGCGAGAGGGCTATCAGGATGTTGCCAACATCAAGGAGGACATCGTGCAGCGGTTATGCACCAAGCCGTATTTCGGCGGGGCATTCACTGTGCTGAAGCCCATCGCGTGGGCCATGCAGCAGGACGACACCTACCCGTACTACTTCGGGGCGTGTTCGCTGACCTGCACCGCACCGGCCATGACACAGGACACAGAAATGGAGGAGCTGGTATGAGTAAGAGAAGCGATAAGCTGGCGGCGGATGCCGCTGTGAGCGAGGCGACCATCCCGGAGGCGGAGACTGCTGCCGAGACTGCGGCCACGGAGCGGGAGAAAGCAGACGTGACGCAGGTTTACTGCGGCCCCACGGTGCGCGGCGTTGCCAAGCAGTACACGGTGTTTCGCGGCGGCATCCCGGAGGCGCTGGAGGCGTTCATCGCCATTCACCCGGAGGCCGGGGCGCTGGTGGTGGACGTGAAGCACTTTGCCGAGACGAGAAAGCGGCTGGAGACCGCAGGAACGGCGGAGGCCATTCTGTACGGCAAGATCAAATCCGAACTGTAAGGAGGAAGAAAGACTATGGCATACAAACACGGCGTATACACGAGCGAGGTTGCGACCAGCATGGTCGCGCCAATTACCGGCACGGCGGGCTTGCAGGTGATCGTAGGCACCGCCCCGGTGAATATGCTCAAAGACCCGGCGGCGGCAGTCAACGTGCCGTTGCTGGTGAACAGCTACAAGGAGGCCGTGGAGGCGGTGGGCTATTTGCCTGACTTCGCCAGCTACACCCTCTGCGAGTGCATCAGCGCGAATTTCAGCGTTGTGGGTATCGCGCCCATGGTGCTGATCAACGTGCTTGACCCGGCCAAGCACAAGGTCGCCATCACCGGCGGCACCATTCAGGTGAACGACGGCGTGGCGGTGCTGGAGGAAACGGGCGTTCTGCTGGAGGGGCTGACCGTCAAGAGCGGTTCCAACACGCTGACCGCAGGCACGGACTACACCACCACATGGAACGACGACGGTACGCTGAATATCGTGGTGCTTTCCACCGGAGCGGGTAAGGAAGCAACGAGCCTGACCGTGACCGGCAACAAGATCGACCCCAGCAAGGTGACAGCGGCGGACATCGTGGGCGGTGTGGACAACTCCACCGGCAAGGAGACCGGCCTTGAGGTGGTACGTCAGGTCTATCCGAAGCTGTCCATGACCCCCGGCATCCTGCTGGCCCCGCGTTTCAGCAAGGACGCGACGGTGGCGGCGGCATTGCAGGCCAAGACCAAGAGCATCAACAGCGTGTTCGGCGCGGTGTGCGTTGTGGACATCGACAGCAGCAACACCGGCGCGACCAAGTACACCGCCGTCAAGACCACCAAGGAGGCGCAGGCGGTGAGCGACCCCAACGCCTACGCAGTCTGGCCCTTTGCCAAGGTGGGCAACACGGTCTACAGCGGCAGCGCACTTGCGGCGGCGCTGACGGCCTACACCGACGCACAGAACGACGACACGCCCAACGTCAGCCCCAGCAACAAGACCATCGCCGTTTCTGCTGCCTGCCTCGAAGATGGCACGGAGGTGGTGCTTGATCAGGAGCAGGCCAACACCGTGAACAGCTTCGGCGTGGCAACGTGGCTGAACATGAACGGTTTCCGCCTGTGGGGCAACAACACGGCGGCATACCCCGGCATCAGCGACCCGAAAGACCGCTGGTTCAGCGTCCGCCGTTTCCTGACATGGGCGGCCAACACGTTTATTCTGACCTACTTCCAGAAAGTGGACAGCCCCGCCAACAAGCGGCTGATCGAGGCCATCGTGGACAGCGAGAACGTGCGCGGCAACGGCTTTGTGGCCCGTGGTGTGTGCGCCCGCTATGAGATCACGTTCAACGAGGACGAGAATACCACCGCCGATCTGCTGGACGGCAAGATCACGTTCCACCAGTACATCACCCCGTTCACCCCTGCGGAGGACATCGAGGACATCATCGAGTTTGACCCCGACGCTCTTTCCGCCGCGCTGAACTGATAAGGGAGGGAAAAGAAGATGATTTCCAACAACTATATCCCGGAGAAGATCAATGAGTATAACGCCTATCTGGACGGCACGAAGATGATCGGCGTGGCCGCGTCGGTGACGCTGCCGGAGGTCAACATGAAAACCAGCACCGTTTCCGGCGTGGGCGTGAACGGAGAGCTGGACAGCCCCACCATCGGCCAGTTTGAGAGCATGGAGCAGGAAATCCAGTTCAACACGCTCTACAGCTCCGCCATGGATATGCTCTCTCCCCTGTCCACGGTGAACCTGACGCTGCGAGCCTCGCAGCAGGTCTACGACAAGCAGGGCGGCTACAATTTCAAGGGCCTGCGCGTGGTGGAGATCGGGCGTGTGAAGAAGTTCAACCCCGGCAAGGTGGAAAAGGGCGAGGCCATGGAGGCCACCGTGACGCTGGAGCTGACCTACCTGATGATCGAGGTGGACGGCCAGCAGCTCTTGGAGGTTGACAAGCTCAACGGCATCTACAAGGTCAACGGCACGGATATGCTGGCGGGCGTGAACAGCTTGATCTAACGGGCGCAAAACAATACGGCCTGTCCCTGCACAAACGGGGGCGGGCCGTGTTTTCACACAACGAAACGACGCTGAAAGGAGCGAACACCAATGGCAGAGGACAAGATCACGGCGGCAGAGGCCGCAAACGAGGGGACAAAAAAGAGCGAGAACATCGTGGAGCTGGCAAGGCCCTACGGGTTCGAGGGCAAGGAGTACGGAGAGATCGACCTGACGGGGCTGGAGAAGCTGACTGTGCAGGACGCTATCGACGTGCAGCGGCAGCTTTTTGGCGAGGGCGAGGCAGCGGCCTCGGTGCTGTGCGAGACCACGACGGCATTTGCCCGCGCCATGGCGGTCAAGGCCACCGGAATGCCCATTGAGTTTTTCAAGCTGATGCCTCGCGGCGCTTTCAAGCGCGTGGCAGGTGCGGTGCGCAGACACCTGAACGTGGAGAGCAGAACGGAAAACCATGTGATGCATCTGGAGCAGCCGCGCCATTACAAGGGAAAGGAATACAGGGACATCGACCTGAACGGCGTGGCCGATCTGAACACGCTGAATGAGAGCGAGGCAGAGAACCGCATGGCCCGCGAGGGCTTTGTGGTGACGGAGAACAGCACCAACTATCTGTACTCCTGCGTGATCGCCGCCATGGCGACGGGCATCCCGGAGGAGTTCTTTACTACGCTGCCCCTGTATGAGCTGCTGAAACTGAAAAACGCGGTGAACGACGCGGATTTTTTCGGATAAAGGGCGGAGCCAAGGCCCTGCGGAAAGCGGCTATCCGGCTGTCCTCGGTGACACGGACGGGCGTGGACTTCTATCTGAAAATGCCTGTCCGGGACTTTATTGAGCTGAATAGCGAGGTGGCGGAGGAATGGCGAACAATAAAACATTAGAGTTAAGCATCAAGATCGCCGGTAAGATGGACAAAAGCCTGATGGCGGCGCTGAACGGGAGCCAAAGCCAGATCAGCAGCTTTGCCCGCAGCATCAGCTCCATCGGAACGGCGGGACTTGCGGCCATGGGGACGCTGGCGACGGCGACTGTGGCGACCATCGCAAGCTGCACCAAGGAAGCGGCGAAGTTTGAAAACTACATGGCGGATGTGGTCAAGTATGTGGACGGTCTGGCAGATGCTACCGGAAAGATCAGCGACAAGGTGGCGGATAACGGCAAGACCTACGCGCAGAACTACGAGGCCATGAAGGACGCAATCAAGGATTTAAGCACACAAATCCCCTATACGCAGGAGGATTTGACACGCCTCGCCGCTGCGGCGGGACAGTCCGGCAAAGCCATGGAGGATTTGATCAAGATTGACGGCTCCGGCAATGTTACCGGTTTCCTGCGGGACATCGCCATGACCGGCGCGGCCATGGACATCAGCGCTGATCAGGCAGGCAACTGGGCCGCCAAGTGGGAGCAATCGCTGAAAATGACCCACGAGGAGGTCATGGTGCTCTTTGACCAGATCAACTATCTGGGCGCAAACAGCGCGACCACGGCGGCGGAAATCGCGGAGGCGGTCAATTCGGCGGCAAGCCTCGGCCAAGTGGGCGGCGTGAGCGCGGCCACAACGGCGGCGCTGGCGGATGCCATGCTGGCAACGGGCGTATCGACTGATCGCGTCGGCACCAGCATCAAGCGCATGATCGTGAATTTGAGCAAGGGCGCAAGTGCGACGAAAGCCCAGAAAGAACAGTTCGAGGAGATGGGCATGAGCGCGGAGTGGGTCGCCAAGGCCATGCAGGAGGACAGCGTGGGAACGCTGGATACCATCTTCAAGGCCATCAACGATCTGCCGCAGGAGCGACAGGTAGCGGCGCTATCCACACTGTTCGGCCAATGGGCCATTGAGGGCGGCGCGAAGATCGTCAACAATCTCGATGTGTACCGAAAGGCGCTGGAAATGGTGAGCGACCCAAGCCTGTACACGGGAAGCATGGAGCGGGAGTTCAACATCAAATCGCAGACCCCGGAGGCCATCGAGACCATGCTGAAAAGCACCAAAACGGCGCTGAAAATCGAGATCGGCGATGCGTTCCTCCCGGCGAAAAAACAGTTCAATCTCTCCATGATCGACTTTCTAAACAGCATCCGAAAGAATATGCCGGAGCTGACGCAGCTTGCGGAGAGCTTGGGAACGCTGGCAAGCCGGGGCGTGGAGAAGCTGGGGAGCGCTATGGACACGGCGCTGCCGTACATCCAAAAGGGGCTTGACTACCTGATCAACAACGGCGAGCAGGTGGTGCGTGTGCTGGGCGGCATGGCGGCGGCGTTTGTTGGCATGAAGTTCGCCCCGGCGGCGGAGGCTATTTTCTCCGGCGGAAAGGGCGGACTTGCGGGCCTGTTCAAGAGCGGCCAGAGTGCGGGCGTGGCGGGCGCGGGGCTTTTCTCTGCGTTCCGGGGCGCATCGGGAAGCAACGGCTTCCACACGACGCTGGGGGCGGCAATCTCCAGTCTGATCGGTGGAAACGGCATCAAGGGAACCACAGGACTTTTGAGCGCGGCGGCGGGGACGCCGGGGCTGTTGTCCGGCTACCAAAGCGCGGGAAGCGTCCTGCGGGGGGCAATCGGAAACAGCAAGACCGCGCAATGGCTGGGCGGCATCGGCTCGTCCCTCGGAAATCTCGGCGGGATGTTCGCCAACAGCCGGGCCGGACAATTTGCGGGCGGCCTTATGGGAAAGGCGGGCGGTGCGCTGGGTAAGTTGACCATGCCGCTACGACAGGGCATCGCGGGCATTGGAGCGGCGGCTACCATTCAGGGCAGCATCTTCCAGCAGGGTCTTTCCGGCTTGCTGGGGAAAGCGGGAGGCGTGGTAAGCGGTATCGCAAACTCCGGTGCCGGGAAAGCTGTCGGGAGCATATTCAGCGGCGGGGCCGGTCTGCTGGGGAGTATCTATGGCCCCATTGCTGGCGGCCTCGGTAGTCTGCTGTCAGGGGCGCTGCCTATTGTGGGTGTGATCTCCGGCATCATCGCCGTGGTGAGCATCCTGACGGACAAGTTCGGCGGGCTGGACAAAATCGTACAGCGTGTGTTCGGCGACACGGGACTGGAAAAGTTTACGGTATTCAAGGACACGCTGCTGGGATTGTTCGAGGACGGCGGTGTGGCAAAGGCGCTGCAACCGCTGCAGGAGAGCATCACCAATCTGTTCGGCGAGGACGCGGGCGCAGCCTTTGGAGGCATTACCACCATCCTGCAATCGGTGATGGGCGTGATCGGCCAGCTCGTGACATTTTCGCAGACGACGGTGCGGCCAATCATCGAAAGCATATTCGGCTTTATCACACAGACGGTGGTGCCGGTCATTCTGCAAACCATCACAGCGGCGGCTCCATCCATCGCATCCATCATCAGCGGCGTGGGTTCCGTGGTCATGACGGTGGCGCAGATCATCGGTGAGGCAATTCAGTTCCTTATGCCGATCATTCAGACGGTGATCACGGTGCTGCTGCACATTGGTCAGGTAGTGGTTCCGGCGGTGCTGGCCGCCATCGGTGTCTTTGCCGAGGGCATCAGCAGCGCGATCAACGGGGTCAAGACCATCTTTGAGGGCGTGATCAACTTCATCACCGGCGTGTTCTCCGGCAACTGGCGTATGGCGTGGGAGGGTGTGAAATCCATCTTCGTGGGCATCTTCAATACGCTGGGCGCTCTGTTCAAGACCCCCATTAACGCGGTGATCGCCCTGATCAACAAGGCAATCGCAGGCATCAACAGTCTCGGCATTACCATCCCGGACTGGGTGCCGCTGCTGGGCGGCAAGTCGTTCTCCATCAATATCCCGGAAATCCCCATGCTTGCGCAAGGCGGCTTTACAAACGGCGCAAGCATCGCGGGCGAGGCCGGAACGGAGGCGGTGATCAGCTTCCAGCGGGCGGCCCGGCGGGACAATCTGGACATCTGGGCAAAGGCCGGGCAAATGCTGGGCGTGAAGCCGGTGGAGCTGGCGGAAATCGACGGCGGCGGCTCCGGCGGCGGAGGCGACATGACCTTTGCGCCGGTGATCAACATTCAGGGCAACGCCGACCGCAGCATGGTGGAGGAGGCTCTGGCCGAGGCGCAGGCACGGTTTGAAGCGTGGTATCTTCAGATGCAGCGCAGACAGGCCCGCACGGCATACTGACGGGAGGAAACGCGATGTACACGACCAAGAGCGGCGACACATGGGATGTGATCGCCAAGGAGGTATACGGCAGCGAGTACCACGCCGACGTGCTGATGGCGGCCAATCCGCAGGAGATCGACACGTTTATCTTCAACGCCGGGGTGGAGCTGAACACCCCGGCGCTGGAGGAGGAGCGGGACGGACTGATGCCGCCGTGGAAATACGAGGCGAGCTATGATTGAGACAAGACGGCTGGCGCTGGATGTGCGCTACAACAGCTATCCTTTTGCTGGGCAGGTGGGCGGAGACATCGAGAGCCTGACCTACACCGACAGCGCGGCGGACAACAGCGACAGCATCGACATCACCATCAACGCACAGGACAGGAAATGGCTGCTGGGCTGGATGCCGGAAAAGGGCGCGACGCTGCGAGCGCGTATTCTCGGCTACAACTGGGAACGGCAGGGACAGCGGAGCATCATGGAGTGCGGACTGTTCGTGCTGGACGATGTGAGCTTTTCGGACGCGCCGACGACCTTACAGGTGGGCGGTGTAAGCAAGCCCAGCGACAGCGACTTTTCGGAGCTGGAGCGGGACGTGATCTGGAAGAACACCAGCATCAAGCGTATCGGCGCAAAGATCGCCGCGCGGTACGGCCTTGCGTTCACCTACGATGCCGACGACTACGACATCGAGTGCGACGAGCAGGACGGCACGGACAGCAGCTACTACAACAGCCTGTGCAAAAACTACGGACTTATCCTGAAAGTGTACGCCCGGCGGCTGTGGGTGTATGACCGGGAGAAGTACAAGGCAAAGCGGGCCGTGCGCACCTTTGACCGCTCGCAGATCAGGCCGGGGAGCTTCGGCTACACCACCACCCTGTCCGGCACCTATACCGGTGGGTACTTCAATTACACGGACGCGGACAAGGACATTGACATCGAGTGCAGCGTGGGCGGCGGCTCGCACACCAAGAGCGTGAACCGGCGGGCTACCAGCGTATACGATGCCAGCGTCCAGCTCTGCGCGGAGCTGAACAGCGCCAACCACGGGACAGTGAAGCTACGCTTCGGCGTGGACGGAGACTGGAGGGTAAGCGCGGGAAACTGCATCGCGCTGACAGGCTTTGGCAACCTGAACGGGAAATACTTTGTGGACAAGGTGACGCACAAGGTTTCAAGCAACGGACTGACCACCGACTTTGAGTGCAGCGGTATCGGCCCGGCGTTCCATTCGTGGGACGTGGGCGGCAAGATCGTGTATCACGAAAAGACGGCGGACAGCGGCGTGAGCTATGACAGCACCTACGCTACCACCAGTCCGGCGGCGGGCGCAGCCAGCGCGGCGGCAGGCGGCGAGGCGGGGCAGGCGATCACGCTGAACAAGGCTCCGCTGTATGTTTCCAGCACGGCAAAGAACAAGGCGGGAACCAAGACCGGCACATACTGGCTGTACGACGGTATCCTGATCAACGGGCGCTACCGCGTGACCAACAGCTCGGCGCGGTGCGGAAAGCTGCCAGTGGGCCAGAACGTGACGGGCTGGGTGCCTGCGAGCTACTGCATCGCCAGCGAGGAGGCGAAGAAGTAATGGCGGGGACAAACCGAACCGGGCGCGTGAGCGCCATCGACTATAAGGCGGGAACCTATGAGGTGACCTACTTTGACCGGGGAAAAAGTGTGACCCGCCAGATCAACGCTATCAGCAACGGCGAGTACAAGATGCCCAGCATCGGGCAGGTGGTGAGCGTGAGCCACAACAGCAACGGAACTGCGGCGGGAACCACCACCGGAACGGTGTGGAACAAGACCAACACCCCGGCGGAGGGCTACAAGGGACTGTTCCGGAAGGAGTACGCCGAACGAAAGGGACTGGCTTATGAGCGCTACGACGAGAACACCGGCGTTTACACCCAGTATGTGAACCGACGGACGGGGCGCACCTGCAACGGCGAGATATACGACGAGGCGAAAGGCGCAATCAGCCTTGTGGCGGGCGGGCAGTTTCAAGCCAAGAGCAGTGCCGCCAGCATGAGCCTGAACGCCAAAACCGGCGTTGGCATCGTGGCGGGGACAACGGTGAGCATCGAGGCAGGAACCTTTGTGAGCATCGAGGCCGCAGGCGCTTTGAGTGTGACGGCGGGAGGCAAGTACACATTCGCCGCAAAAAAAGGCGCAAAGATCGAAGTAGAGGGTGGCGACGCAGAGATCACCATAAACGGCGCAACTGTAAAGGTGACGGAGGCCGGGGATGTGGAGATCGGAAGCCCCACCAAAATCAGCCTGACAGCCCCGGAGATCAACGCCACGGCGGCGAGCGGAGACATCACCATCAACGGCGTGAGCCTTGTGAACCACACGCACATGAGCGGCGCGGTGGGAAAGCCGGATAAGTAAGGAGGGGCGAAAAGTGGCATTGGGAAGCTACATGGGCATGACGTTCACGGTGAGCGACCGGCGCATCCTGACACCGAGCGGGCTGAAAGGCCAAGGGGGCAGCGATTGGGCGACCCACAATCGGACAGGCGCACGGGCGCGGAGCCAGTGGATTGCCCCGAAGCTGCGGAAATACCAGTTCGATCTCTTGCTGCGGGCGCAGGACGGGGTAAACCCGCGAAGTGTTCTGCGGCATTTTCAGCGCATGGCGGAGACCAACGCGGCGGACTGGTTCATCGTGGGCGGCTCACCGGTATCGCCGTATCCGTTCAAGATCACGGACATCAGCGACGAGTGGGGCGCGGTGCTGCACGGCGGCGCGATGGTGGAGTGCAAGGTGAGCCTGACCATCGAGGAATACCTGTAAGGAGGCAGCCATGTTATCAACGGAAAACGCGGTGATCGAGATACTGCCGGGGAGCGCAAACGACACCACGGCGGCGGAGGTGTACCGCAATTTGCAGGTGCTTTACGCCACGAGGGCCGGAGAGCAGGCGCTTGACCGGGAGTTCGGCATCGACGGGACGATCATCGACTGCCCGCAGGAAAATGCGCAAGTCCTGCTGGCGGCGGAGTATGTGCGCAAGACAGAACAGTATGAGCCACGGGCGCGTGTCGTCCGTGTGGAATGGACTGCGGGAAAATCGCAGGACGGAAATATGACGCCAAAGGTGGTGATCGAGCTTGTCTAATATCGCTGAATTGGCAAACTGCCCGGAGCTGAGCTTCATCGAAAGCATGACTTTGCAGGAGACGGAAGAACAGCTCCGTGAGCTGTACACCAAGTATTACCGGGAGGCCACAGGCAAGGAGCCGGAGATCGGCGAGGCCGACCCGCTGAACCTGCTGATGAAAGCCTTTTGCGCGATGGAGTATCAGACAATGCAGTACGCCGACGCAAAGGGACGGATGGAAATGCTGAAAACCAGCACCGGAGACGCGCTGGATGCGCTGGCCGCTCTTGTGGGGCTAACGCGCAAGGAGGCAAACCGGGCCACGGCGACGGTGCGCTTTACGCTTTCGGAAGCGCAAAACGGAGCAACGGCCATTCCGACGGGAACACGGGTCAAGACTGAGGACGGGAAATACTTCAACACCGTGGAATACGGAGAGATCGCGGCGGGAGAGACCTACACCGACGTGGTGGTGCAGGCAGAGGAGGCCGGAGCGGACAGCAACGGCATTCTGACCGGCGGCATCAAGATACTGGTTGACCCCATCGCCTATGTTGCCAGCGTGAGCAACACCACACCAAGCACCGGCGGACTGGACGCAGAGGACGACGACAGCCTGACACGGCGCATCTACCTCGCCCCCAGCGTATATAGCTGCGCCGGGCCGCGCGATGCCTATGAATATTACGCGCGGGAGTGGAGGGGCGATGTAGCCGACGTGCGCATCGTCAGCCCGTTGCCGGACGAGGTAAATATCTACTTCGTGATCGAGGACGAGAACGGACTGCGCGTCCCCAACAGCACGGAGCTGACGGCCATGGCGGCCTATCTGGACGACGAGACCATCCGTCCGCTGTGTGACAAGGTGACGGCGCTGGCCCCGGACGAGGTGGAATACGCCATCACCGTGAAATACTGGATCGCGGAAAGCGACCAGCGAAGCGTGAGCGAGATACAAAGCCGCATCGCGGCGGCGGTGGCGGACTTCCAGACATGGCAAAGAAAGCTGGGGAGGGACATCAACCCGACGGAGCTGATCGCCCGGCTGCGGGAAGCGGGAGCCAAGCGGGTAACGCTGACCGCCCCCGTAGACACCGTGATCGACACCACGGAGCTGCCGAAATGCACGGGGGCAACCGCCACCTATGGAGGGCTGGAGGATGATTAAGAGCCTGAAAGATGCCCAAATCGCCGACGGCTTGCCGCGCATTCTGGGAGAACAGCCGTGGGTAAAGGCCCTATCCATGGCGATGCTGGAGCTGCACCAAAAGACGATGGGATATATCGCGGGAAGTCAGATATACACCGCCATCGACACCGTGGCCGAGGAGGTGCTGGACGCGCTGGCCGTGAACTGGAAGATCGACTGGTACGACACCGGGTACGACATCGAGCAGAAGCGGCGCATCGTCAAGACGGCGCTGAACATCCGGCGAACAATGGGAACTGCGGGAGCTGCAAGAACGCAGGCCGACGCAATCTATCCGGGAACAAAGCTGGAGGAATGGTTTGAGTACGGCGGCACCCACGGAAAGTTCAGACTGCGGGTAAACATCACCACCGTGGAGGAGCGGCAGAAGTTCGCCGCCATGACTATCGAGGAGATCGAACGCAGGCTCGCTGCTGCCAAGAGGTTCAGCGCACATCTGGAGGAAGTGGAATATTACGATGCGGGCGGCACCGCAACGGCCTACGGCATCGCGGCTATGGCTGGCGCGGCGGTGGTTGACTTCGGAAGCGCATCGAAATTCTAAGTCAGGAGGAAACGAAAAGTGGCATGGAAAGGCGTTATCACCAACAGCGGCAGTGAGCTGCTGGCACAATGGACAGCGGGAAAGACGCTGACAATTACCCGCGCGGCGGCGGGAACGGGCCGTGTGAGTGAGGCGGCGATGCTGGCGCAGACGGCGCTTGTGAGCGAAAAGCAGACGGCAAGCATCCTGTCCAACAAGACAACGGCGCAGGGGCAAAAGCTGCAACTGCAAGTTACCCCGCTGGCAACAGGTTACCCCCTGAACCAGCTCGGTATCTGGGCAAAGCTGGACAGCGGCGCGGCAAGGCTGATCGCCCTATTTCAGACGGATACGGACGCGGGCGTGGAAATCCCCAGCAAGACGGACGTGCCGGACTATGTGTACACATTCTACGGGTTGCTGGAGTTTACGGGCAGCGGCGGGACGCTGCAGGTGACCATCGACGCTTCGGCGCTGGTGACAGCAGAAAGCATGGCGGCTGCCATCAAGGCACACAACGAGGATGAAAACGCGCACGAGGGTATCCGTCAGGCCATTACGGACAAGCAGGACAAGATCACCGCCAGCGGTATCCTGAAAGGCGACGGCAAGGGCGGCGTTACGGCGCAGACGTTCGACACGGTGCCGACGGAGAACAGCGACAAGCTGCTGACCAGCGGTGCGGTGGCGGCGGCTCTTGCCAAAAAGGCGGGGCTGGGGACAGACGGAAAGGTGCCGGTCAGCCAGCTCCCTGTCAACACACCGGGCGGAGTGGCCGGACTGGGAGAGGACGGCAAGGTTGGCACCGGCCAGCTCCCCATCAATACGCCGGGCGGCGTGGCAGGTCTCGGCGCGGACGGGAAGATGGACACCGATCAGCTCCCCATCAATGTGCCGAACGGCATCCCGACGCTGGGGGCAGACGGCAAGCTCAGCGCGGACAGTCTGCCGCAGGTAGGCATGACGGCGCAGATCGTTGTGACCGCGCCCACCGGCTCCACGGTGACGGCCACGCTGGGAACCAAGGTATACACCGCAACGGAGAGCGGCGGAAAATGGACGTTTGATGTGGAGGAATACGGAACATACACCATCAAGGCCACCAAGAGCGGGCAGACTGCCACGGATACGGTGACGGTCTCCGTGGTGCAGCAGTACACGGCGACGCTATCCTACTTCACAGCGACCATCCGCGTGAGCATTGACAGCGGCTCCACCGTCACCTGCACCAAGGGGAGCAAGACGCAGAGCAAGACGGCATCTGCAACGGGGACAGTGGACTTCACCGTGACGGAAAGCGGCACCTACACCATCACCGCCACCAAGAACGGAGAGACGGCGGAGGATACCGCAACCATCACGGCGGACGGACAGACGGTAAATGTGAAGCTGGCCTACCGGCACATCTACGGCGTGGTGTGGGACGGCACCAGCACAACGGTGTGGAGCCGCACAGACGAGGCGGCAAGCTTCGTGAACCCGACCCCGTACCGAGCGGGGGCAACCAGCTACGGAAGCCCGTTTGATAACCTGTACCCGTGGAGCGGGATGGTGCGCGTGACGGATGCGGTGGCCGGTGAGCTGGTGGCTATCCCGAAATTCTGGTACAAGTGGACAAAGAGCGGGAACAGCCTGAAACTCCAGATCGCGGATAAGGAAACGGACGGCTTTCACGTCTCCCCCGCCCACGCCGACCGAGGGGACGGCAAGGGAGAGCGGGACATTGTGTACATTGGCCGCTATCACTGCAACACCAACAACTACAAGAGCCAGTCCGGCGTAAAGCCGAAAGCAAATATCACGCGCAGCACGGCCCGCACGAGCATCCACAATCTGGGGAGCAACATCTGGCAGAGCGACATTCAGATGCGCATGACGATCTGGATGCTGTACCTTGTGGAGTTCGCAGACTGGAACAGCCAGAAAACCATCGGCAAGGGCTGCGGCAACAACAGCGCAACGGAGAATATGGGCTATACGGACAGTATGCCCTATCACACCGGAACGACGCTTGCGAGCCGGGACAGCTATGGTATCGGTACGCAGTACCGCTATATCGAGGGTCTGTGGGACAACGTGTATGACTGGGGTGACGGCTGCTACTACAACAGCAACGGCCTGAACATCATCAACACGCCCAGCAGTTTCAGCGACAACAGCGGCGGCACCGCCGTGGGCGTTCCGTCGAGCGGATGGCCCAGCGCCTTTACCGTGGCAACGGTGGCCGGTCTGGAATGGGTTATCTATCCTACGGCATCGGGTGGGAGTGAGACGACGTATTCGGCGGATTACTGGAACTTCAATGCTTCCAGCCCGTGTCTGCTCTTCGGCGGTAGCTATGACCAGTACGGGTACCGCGGGCTGTTCTACGTGGACTACTACGGCGCGTCCGGCTCGGACGCGAGCATCGGCTGCCGCCTCCAAAAACTCCCCTGACGGGGGAGTGCAGAGGGGGACGCATCCCCCTCTGCGTATCCTGCGGCCCGCAGGCCGCGCAAAAGGCTAACGGGTTTTCAGCCGCACAGGCGGCTTGAAAATACAGGGGATGACCGCGCACGCAGTCGGTGCCTTGCTTCTTGGTTCGGCGGATAACTGGAACTTCAATGCTTCCAACCCGTGTCTGCACTTCGGCGGTAACTATAACCAGAACGGGAACCACGGGCTGTTCTACGTGAACTACAACAGCGCGTCCAACTCGAACGCGAACATCGGCTGCCGCGTCCTTTTATGGACTGGCTACCCACCTCCACACCCGGCAACGCAAAGACCCATGCCGGGGCGCGGACATCCTCGGCACCCCTTGGTGCAGATAAGCCATCAGGACACGGTTTAGTACACTCCCACAACCTGCGGGGGCGATGGAAAGACCGTGAGGCTAAAAGGAGGAAAACATTCCTGATGAAACGAGCAAACAACCTATTTCCAAAGCTGGTATCGGAAGAAAACCTGCGGCTGGCGATCTTCGCCGTGAACGTGACACACCGCTTCCATCCGCACCACAGGCCAAACCGGACGGTGGCACGGGTGGAGGCGGACATTGACCGCTATGTAAAAGAGCTGCGGGAGATCATTACAGGCGGTTACGAGGCGAACGAGCCGAGGCTTGCGCGGCGCTGGGACAAGAGCGCTGGCAAGTGGAGGGACATATCGGAGCCGAGACTGTGGCCTGACCAGTATGTGCATCACGCGGTCATTCAGGTGTTGGAGCCGATCATGATGCGGGGCATGGACAATTTCTGCTGCGGGAGCATCCGAAACAGGGGCATCCATTACGGCGTTCGGGCCATCAAGAAGTGGATGCGGACAGACCCGAAAGGGACGAAGTACGCCGAGGAGCTGGACATCCACCATTTCTACGACAGTTTGACGGCGGAGACGGTGATGAAGCGGCTCCGGCGGCTGGTGAAAGACCGGCGGATGCTGGAGGTATGCGAGCGGCTGATGAAGCACGGCATTCTGATCGGCGCTTACTTTTCCCAATGGTTTGCCAACACGGTGCTGCAACCACTCGACCGGCTGATACGGGAAAGCGGTCTGTGCGACCACTACCTGCGGTACATGGACAACTTTACCATGTTCGGGCGGAACAAGCGGAAGCTGCGGCGGCTGCGGGAGCTGATCGAGAAATGGCTGGCGGCACACGGCCTGCGGCTGAACGGCAAGTGGCAGCTCTATCCGACGGCAAAGCGGACGGTGGCGGCGCTTGGGTATCGCTTCGGGCGAGGGTATACCCTGCTGCGGAAACGAAACATGGTGCGCCTGAAACATTCTCTTTCCGCCTGCCGCCGTGCCATGCGACGGCACCACGCGATCAAGCCCGCATTGGCGCAGGGGCTTTTATCCAGACTGGGCCAGATGAAGCACTGCAATCACGTCCACTTTTTCCAGAGCTATGTGGAGGCGGGTTTGCAGCGGAAATTGAAATGCGTGGTCAGAGAACACGCAAGAAAGGAGCGGGCAAGATGGAATACGTCTACGGAACAAGCGTTATCGGCGGCGTAGAACGTGAAAACCTGAAAATCGTGGGCGGCCCCGCGCTGCGGGAGGGTGAATACCTGACCACGGTGCGGGAGTACGACGACAGCAGCATCACAGACCGCTGCCGCATCGACCGGCACTATCACAGCGACACGGACGAGGACGGGACGAGGTACGACTTCTATACCATCAGCGAGCATTACCGGTATGTGGAAAGGACAAAGGTGATGGAAGAAACGAGAAAAGCAACGGAGATCGCCTTTGTGACGCTGGCGGAGAGCGGAAGCATCGACGCTGTGACTGCGGGCGAGCATAAGAGCCTGTTTGAAACATGGCAGGCCGGCGTTGCTTACACGGTGGGGCAGCTACGCAACTGGGGGGACAAGCTGTACAAATGCGTACAGGCGCACACCTCACAGGCTGGATGGGAACCGGACAAGGCGGTGTCGCTTTGGTCGGCGGCATCTGACCCGGCGGAAGAATGGCCGGAATGGAGCCAGCCGGTGGGGGCGCATGACGCTTACGCAAAGGGCGACAAGGTGAGCCACAATGGAAAGCATTGGACATCAACGGCGGATGCCAATGTGTGGGAACCGGGGGTATACGGCTGGACGGAGGCGACGGCGTGAGCAGCCATTTGCAGATCATCGCAGAGCTGGAGGCGCTTGTGGAAATGCAGGCGCGTACCGTCCGGGTGCTGGCGACACGCCTTGCGGAGCTGGGCGACACCGTGACCGGGAGAGACGAGATCGCGGAGGCCGACGAGGCATACCGCAGGGCCATCGGAGGGGACGAATGGCCGGAGTGAAAGCAGGAGGACAGGAAAATGTACATCAACGCGGACACCATCATTAAGGCGGCCAGCCTTTTGGGAGCAATCGGAGCGCTGGTCGCCGCCATTGTTTCCGTGTACAAGGTCATTGAGAGCAACAAAAAGCAGAGCGAGTTCATCAACGCCATTCAGGAGGAGCAGACGCTTATCTGCTATGGCCTGCGCGGCGCGTTGCAGGGGCTTGTGGAGCAGGGGTGCAACGGGCCGTGCAAGGATGCGCTGGACAAACTGGATAAGCACCTGAATAAAAGCGCGCACCCGCACATCAAGGAGGACTGACATGGCGGGAAAACGAACGCAGGCAAAGGCGAAAGGCCGGAAGAAGCGCATGGGAACCATGGACTTTATTCTGCTGATCGTCTTTTTGTGTCTGACGGTATTCACGATTGCCATGATCGCGCTGTTTACCGTGTACGGCTCCGTGCCGGATACGCTGATCACCTGTGTGTTTGCCACGCTGGGCGGCGAGTGCGGCATCCTCGGCTGGATAAAGACCACCAAGGAGAAGAAGCAGGACAGGCGGTGGCAGCTTGCGGACATGAGACGGGAAAAGGAGGAGGCGGAACGGATTGCGCAGCAGACAGAAGAACCGTGAGGAGGGATAGATCATGCTGGCAGGAAAGAACAACGAGGAGAAAATCTGGAATTATCTGAAAGGAGCGGGGCTGAACGACTTCGGCACCGCCGGTCTGATGGGAAACCTGTATGCGGAGAGCGGCCTTATCCCGAACAACGTGGAGAACCTATACGAAAAGAGGCTTGGCGTGACCGACGCAAGCTATACGGCGGCGGTGGACAGCGGCAAGTATCAGTTCTTCGCAACGGATAAGGCGGGCTATGGCCTCGCCCAATGGACATACTGCTCCCGCAAGGCAGAGCTGCTGGACTATGCCCAATGTTGCCGAAAGAGCATCGGCGATCTGGAAATGCAGCTTGATTTCCTGATGAAAGAGCTGCGGGAGGGCTATAAGGCGGTGCTGGCCGTGCTGAAAACGGCTGGAAGCGTCCGGGCAGCATCGGACGCGGTGCTGCTGAAATTTGAGCGCCCGGCAGATCAGAGCGAGGCGGCGCAGGCCCGGCGGGCTGCGTTCGGCCAGAGGTATTACGACAAGTATGCGGCAGGGAGCGCCGCAGGAAGCGCCGCAGGAAGCGGAGGAAAGCCCATGACGGAACAGGAACAGCGGCAGAAGATCGTGAGCATCGCCCAGAGCTACATCGGATGCAAAGAGAGCGACGGAAGCCACAGGAAGATCATCGACCTGTACAACAGTCACAAGCCGCTGGCCCGTGGCTACGCCGTGAAGTACACGGACGCATGGTGCAGCACTTTTGCAAGCGCCGTCGCTATCGCGGCGGGAATGACCGACATCATCCCGACGGAGTGCGGCTGCGGAAAGCACATCGAGCTGTTCAAGAAGCTGGGGAGTTGGCAGGAGAACGACGCTTATGTGCCGAAGCCCGGCGACTATATTTTCTACGACTGGCAGGACAGCGGCGTGGGAGACTGCACCGGCAGCGCCGATCATGTGGGCATCGTGGAAAAGGTCAGCGGGACAAGCATCACCGTCATTGAGGGCAACTACTCCGACAGCGTGAAGCGCCGCACCATTTCTGTGAACGGGCGGTACATTCGCGGATACGGCGTACCGAAGTACGGCGGAAAGGAGGCAACGGGCGGCGGGACTACGGCGGACGCTGCACCGGCCAAGGGCGGCGGGTGCAAGGTGGGAGACATCGTGACATTTACCGGCGAGAGGCACTACACCAGCGCAAACAGCACCGTGGGCAAATCGTGCAAGCCGGGCAAGGCCAAGGTGACGCAGGTGTACCAGCCGCTTGTGAGCAGGCATCCGTATCACCTTGTCGCCGTGAGCGGCGGCGGAAGCACCGTGTATGGCTGGGTGGACGCGGCGGACATCAAGACCGAAGCGGCGGCGCTGGCCGTGGGCGATCAGGTAACGATGGACAAGGCTGCCACGGTCTACGGCACCACGCGCAAGTTTTCCTCGTGGGTGTACAGCGCAAAGCTGTACGTCCGGGCAATCAGAGGCGACCGCATTTCAGTTTCCACGCTGAAAAGTGGCGCGATCACAGGAAACGTGGACAAGAAATATCTGACGAAAGTGTAAGGAGGTACACATTATGACACAGATCATTCCCGACATCATCAACATTGTCATTGAGGCCATTTTCGCCATCCTCGGCCTATTCTTCACCGGTGTGGCCATTCCGTGGCTGGTCAAGACCGGCATCCCTTGGCTGAAAGACAAGCGACTGTACGGCATTGTCACCGTACTGGTCAAGGCAGCAGAGAAGCAGCGCGAGGCCGGTACGCTGCCCATCCCGAAGTACGATTATGTGGAGCAGATGCTTGAAGCAAAGGGAATTAAGGTCACGGCGGAGGTAAAGGCCATGATCGAGGCGGCGGTTAAGGAACTGGACATCGCCGTGGACAGCGCAATCGGTACGCTGGATGGCGTTTTTGTGGAGGAAACCACCGGCAAGACGGACGGCGAAAAGGAACTGAATAACTGAAATTATCCCCCGGCTGCTATACTCATAGATATAGCGGTCGGGGGATTTTTTGCGCGTTCGCAACGAAAAATCAGTTGCGCGGTAAGGGATTTACAGGTATCATAATAAGACAAAAAGCGACAAAGCAAACCGGCGGAGCGGAACGGGCAAGACCCGACACCGCCCGCGCAAAAGCATGAGAGAGGAGGCTTTACAGTGCAGACGGGAGGGCGAACATTTAAGCATCTGACCAAGAACGACAGGCTGCGCATTGAGAAATGGCAGCGCAGGGGCTTGAAGCCGCCGCAGATTGCGGAGAAGCTGCGCGTACACGTTTCCACCATCTACCGGGAGTTGAAGCGCGGAGAGTATGAGCGGCTGGACGGGGCGACGTGGGAAATGGTGACGGCGTACAGCCCGGACATTGCGGAAGCGCGGTATCAGGAACACTTGCGGGAGAAAGGGCCAGACTTGAAAATCGGAAAAGATCACGAGCTTGCAAACTACATCGAGGCGACAATCGTTGAAAAAGAGTGCAGTCCCGCTGCCGTTCTCGGCTACGCGATGATGGAGGGGCGGATATTCGAGACATCGGTTTCTGTGACGACGATCTACAGTTACATCAAAAAGGGCCTCTTTCTACAAATCACGCAGGTGGACTTGCCGCGCCACGGGAAGCACAAGCAGGGCTATAAAAAGGTCAAGACCAAGGACGATCAGGCCAGAGCCTCCGCAGGCGACAGCATTGAACAGCGCCCGCCGGAGGTGGAGAGCCGCGAGGAGTTCGGGCATTGGGAGGGCGACACCGTGTACAGCGGAAAGGGCAAGTGCAAGACCACCAGCGCCCTGCTGACCCTGAATGAGCGCAAAACGCGGAAAGACATCATCATAGGAATACCGAACAGAAAGGCGGAAACCGTGGTCAAGGCGCTGGATGCGCTGGAGCGGAAATGCGGTGCCAGACGGTTCAGAACGATCTTCAAAAGCATCACCTTTGACAATGGCTCGGAATTTTCGGCGGCGGAGGAGCTGGAGCGGAGCGCTGTCAACAAGACCATCCCGCGCACCAAGGTATATTTCTGCCATCCGTATTCTTCGTGGGAACGGGGGAGCAACGAGAACGCCAACAGCATGATCAGGCGGCGGCATCCGAAAGGCACAGATTTCTCTAAGGTCAGCGCGGCGGAGATCGCGGCCACGGAGGAATGGATTAACAACTATCCACGGAAAATCTTCGGGTACAAGAGCAGCGAGGTCATGTTCTGGGAGTGCCTGCGGGAGATCGGGCTGATCGCGTAACAGGAAGAAACCAGCACAGAGGACAATCAAAGGGAGAGGATGTGAGTGGAGCGGAACACGGGGAACAGAACAGGAAAACACGCAGGCTGCCGACCATGGGACATGACGGCGGCCATGTTGACTTGTCAAAATTAGACAAAACAAGAAGTGAAAAATTGTGCGCATTTAATGCTTGACTTTTGTTCGCTGAATATTTAGAATAAATGCGAGAGAACTCGAAAAGAGTTTTCCCGCATTTATTTTTTTATCTATTTACATGGAAAAGGAGGAGGCGAGCGGCTTGGGTAAGAGACATTTGACGTTGAAAGACCGCGCAGAGCTGGAGGCACTTTACAACAAGGGACGCGGCGTTGAGGAAATCGCCGCGAAGCTGAAAGTGCATCGGTCTACCGTATATAACGAACTGAAACGGGGAGACACCGGGGAAATGGACAGCAACGGGCGCATCGGTTACAGCGCGGAGCTGGCACAGCAGGAGATCATCAACAACTACAGGCGGCGTAGGACGGCCCGCGCTGCCTCTGAGTAAGCGGAGGGACAAGCTATGAGGACGGCATACTGTGAAATGAAGCGCGGCGGCCTGACAATCGAGCGCCGTTCCCGGCGGAGCCGGACGGAAGCACAGCGGCGGAAGATGGTGCGTGTGCGGGAGAACATCGGCGCGGCCATGATGCTGTTGGGCTTTCTGCTCCTGATGGCAATAGGCGGCGCGGAGGATTTGACGGTGATCTTCCTCGGAGGGCTTGCGGGTCTCGGCATGATGCTGTTGGGCGGCTGGCTGGGCCATGCGTTCTACGGACAGGAAAAGAACGCGGAATGGCTGCGGCGGGAGCGGGCCGAAGATGAACTTTGATCGGAGCAGCTACCAAAACAGCGTCCGGCGGGCGCGTGAGGAACGCTGGCGGGTCAGAGGCCGGGCGCGGGTAGTGCATCCAAAGTACGGGGCCGTGGTGGTGCCGCACCGGTCGAACTACGCCGCACTACTGAACGCGGCGGAATACTGGGGCTGCGAATGGACAGACATACGGGACGCGGAGGTATGGGCAGTGCCGGGCGGCACGGCGGTGGTTATACCAAAAGAATTTTGCGGGAGGAATTGAATATGAAAGTGAAAATCAACACCCATGGAAACGCCTTGCCGGAGGTTCACGGCGAATGGATAGACCTTTGCACCGCAGAGGATGTCACGCTGGACTTTCTGGAGTACAAGATCATTTCATTGGGTGTTTCCATTGAGATACCGGCGGGCTACTACGCGCACGTCGTTCCCCGTTCCTCGACCTTTGGCAAGTGGGGCATCCTGCTGGCGAACAGCATGGGCGTGATCGAGAATGACTATTGCGGTGACGGCGATGTGTGGGGCTATCCGGCGCTGTGCCTGCGGAAAGAGGGAACGCACATTCCGAAAGGAACGCGCATCTGCCAGTTCCGCCTTGTGGAGAAAGCGCCGGACATGGAGTTTGTGCAGGTGGAGAGCTTGGGCAACCGTGATCGCGGCGGCTTTGGCAGCACCGGCGAGCAGGCACATACCGGCGGCACGGCGGAACGGAACAAGCCGGAGCGGAACAGCCGCGTGGAGCGAATGTTCGGCGAGCGGGAGAGCTGGGCCACGGCGGAGGACGACAGGACGCAGGGGCCATACAAGGGCTTTCTGCTGGTGGTGTGCGAGGAGTGCGGCGCGGTCAAGGCGTTCTGCGCGAAGCGGGAAACGTACAGCTTCCGGTGTCAGGAGTGCGGACACGAAACGACGCTGGAGGGTCTGCGGCCCATGTTCATGCACTGTAAGTGCGGTAAGTCGTTCCGCTACAAGACCAATGCGGAGACGGAGACCATCACCCATAGCTGCTTGGACAGCAAGGCACCCGTGGATATGGAGCTGAACGGGAAAGGCACCGCCTATGTGACCATCGGCGTGAGAGGTGGCAAGCGATGAAAGATATTCTGTATGGCTTGGGCGCGATGCTGCTGCTTGCGCTGGCGGTGATTTGGGCGCTGGCGCTGGTGCTGGCCGGGCCTGCCCTGCTGAAATTCTGCATTCTGTATCTGTTCGGGTAAAGGAGGCGGCGGGAATGAAGCTATCAAAATTTGCAAACTTGGTCAAGAACGGAGGCCGTTGCGCCGTACTCCATGTGGGGGGCAGCGGTATCTGGCTTTCTACCGGCACGGCGATCTACAGGGCGACGGAGCTGCCGGACATGGAGGGCAGCGAGCAGGTACGAACGGTGCTGGACATGACGGCGGACGCATGGAAAAAGGTGTATCTGACCGAGGACTGGCCGGAGAGTATCAACAATGTGCTGGGGCTGAACCTTGCGCCGTATGCGCAGGGCGAGCAGGACACGGAAAAACTGAAAGTGGCGGCGGCTCCCAACGGGCTATGGTGTTCCGCCTGCCGCTGCAAGGTGGATGGCGAGCTGATCTTCTACAACGAGGCGTATCTTGCGCCGCTGGCGGAGGAGATCAAGAAAAGCGAATACATCTATTACACGGCGCGGCAGACCGAAGCGGGACAGCGGTATCTTGTGGTGCATGACGGCATGGATGTGCTGGCAGCCATCATGCCCATGAACATTCTGAAAGAGGAATACATCAACGACCTTGCGGAATTTCAGGCGCTCTGCATGGAGCAGTTCTATAAGGATAAGGAACGCCGGGAGGCGGTTATCGAGGAGGCCGAGGACGACCCGGAGGACGCGGGGCAGATCGGCATGGAGGGTGTGCAGGAATGATGGTAACTTTTGATATTTGCGCAGGCAACCCGGGTGCGCTGCAATTCCTGATGCAAGCCTACGACATGGATATGTTTAAGGCTGAACAGGGGTTCCAAAGGATGCAACGGGCAGGCATCACGGGGGCGCGCCTGTATATGCTCTGGAATGACTGTTGCAACAGAGATACGGAAGCGGCGCTGTTGGCTATGAACACGCTGAACATTGAAAGCGTCGTCGAGTTTATCAACTATGAGGGTGGGCGCGGTATTCCTATCGACATTGAAGCCCTCCGAGCGGCAGCGGAAAGGATGTAATAAATGGAAATCGCAAGAGCGCGGGAAATTCTCGACCCGGAACACCGGGAGGCGTATGAGAGCCTTGAACCGGTGAATGAGGCTTGCCGGATGGGCGTAGAGGCGTTACGGCGGCGTGTGCCGGAAAGCCCCTACCCTGACGGGGACGCAGGTGTACTGGCCTGCCCATCCTGCGGGAGCGGCGAATACCTGCACAACGAGGACGGGAACCGCTGCCGCTTCTGCGGACAATGCGGACAGGCGATTGACTGGGGCGGCGATGCCGGGGAGGAAGCGGAATGAATATTGTTTCCTTTGGCGGCGGGACAAACAGCACCGCCATGATTATCGGGATGTATCTGCACAAAATCCCTATTGATCTGATTTTGTTTGCGGACACCGGCGGCGAGCAGCCGCACACCTACGAGTTCATGGGGACGTTCAATGAGTGGCTGGTAAAGCATGGCATCCCAAAGATCGTCTCCGTGGAGTACCACGACAAGGACGGAAACAGATTGACGCTGGAGCAAGAATGCATCAACAGCGGGAGGCTGCCCTCGATTGCCTATGGATACAAAAAATGCTCTCTCAAGCACAAGATCGGGACGCAGGAGAAGTTCTGCAACAACTATCAACCGTGCAAAGAGGTGTGGGCCAGCGGCCAGCGCGTCCACAAATACATCGGTTACGATGCCGGGGAGACACGGCGCATCCAACACGCCGCGCCCATCGACGAAGCGGACAAAAAGTACGAAAAGCATTATCCGCTCTACGAATGGGGTTGGACGCGCGAGGAATGTGTGCGCGTGATCGAGCGGGCCGGACTGCCGAGGCCGGGGAAAAGTTCGTGCTTTTTCTGCCCGTCCATGAAGAAGAAAGAAATACAAGCGCTGTGGGAGAACTACCCTGATCTCTTTGAGCGGGCTATCGCGCTGGAACACGGGAGCGCCAAGACAAATGTGAGCGTAAAAGGTCTTGGGCGCGACTGGTCTTGGGAGAGCTACTACAACGAGTTCATGGCAAACAAGGCGTTCGAGGAGGCGCAGTTGACCTTTGACCAGTTGTTCCCGGACAGCCCCGGCGGGTGTATCTGCGGCGCTCCGTGCGGGTGCTATGACGGTTAAGGAGGTGGCGGGGGGAATGGATTGCAACATACTGCAAGGCGACGCGCTGGAGCTGCTGCGGACGCTGCCACCAGAAAGCGTACATACCTGCGTGGCCTCCCCACCCTACTATAATTTGCGAGATTACGGAGTGGAGGGGCAGATCGGGAACGAGGCCAGCGTGGAGGAATATCTGCAGAAGCTGGTCGCAGTTTTTCGTGAGGTTCGACGGGTACTGCGGCCAGACGGAACTCTGTGGGTGAACGTGGGCGATAGCTATGCTACAAAATCAGGGAGCCAGCCGCCGACGAATACTCGCAATTCCTGCGGACACACCGCAAAGCGCGTACCGCAGGGATACAAGAAAAAAGACCTGATCGGCATACCTTGGCAGTTGGCATTTGCCCTCCGCGCAGACGGTTGGTATTTGCGGCAAGACATCATTTGGCAGAAGCCGAACTGTATGCCGGAAAGCGTAAATGACCGATGCACGAAGTCACATGAGTACATCTTCCTGTTGTCAAAGTCAGAGCGCTATTATTTCGACGCGGCGGCGATCAGCGAGCCGGTCACATCGGCCAAGGGAAACGCAAGGACGTTTCGCGGCGGCGGAGCCTATACCGGCGGTCGATCTCACGACAACAGCGCACAGGTGGAGCGTGAGAGCCACGGGAACAGTGAAAACAAGGCGGGGCGTAGGAACAAGCGGAGCGTCTGGAGCGTAAGCACAAACGGATTTCGCGGCGCACACTTCGCCGTGTTCCCGGGAAAGCTGATCGAGCCGTGTATTTTAGCGGGTTGCCCAGAGGGCGGCGTTGTGCTTGACCCGTTTGCGGGCAGCGGCACAACAGGCGTGGTGGCCAAACGCATGGGGCGTGGTTTCGTGGGATGTGAGATCAATCCCTCGTATGTAGCAATGGCCGCAGGAAGAATAGCAGAGGTGGAGTGATGGTAAAGGTTTACTGTGATATGTGCAAGCGAGAAATCGACTATAACGTGGACGGCGTAAATCTGGACTTTAACCATTACGGCGTGGTGAAGTTTATGCACGGAGAGAAAGACGAGGAGCGGCAGCTTTGCCTGAGCTGCGCCGCCCACGTCCGCAACTGGATTTCGGAACAGTGCGGGCGAGAAAAAACGGAGGTGGAGTGATGGGGTTCGGTGAGAAAAGCGCGGTATATGAGTGCGTAGACCGGGAGCATGACGCTTGGCGGTGCCGGGCGTGTGGGTACATCGAGAATTTCGAGGCGGACGGGCCGACGGAAAACGGCTGGCACTTCTGCCCCGGCTGCGGGCGGGAGATCATCGTGGAAGCGGTCAATCCGTGTCCGTTCGACAATGACAACTGTATGTGTCAGTTCTGCGAAACGCCGTGCAACAACGGCTTAAACTGTTCTGACTGCGCCCATGAGGGAAAAGCGGTGCATGATGTATTTCTATGCACGGGCTTTGACGGAAGCGTGAAGCAGTACGTTGCGAACTGGAAGCGGAAGCAGATGGAGGAGTTGGGAGGCGAGCGGGAATGAAAGTGTATCTGGCCGGAAAGATCACGGGAGACCCGAACTACAGGGAGAAATTCGCGGAGGCGGCAAAGAAGCTGGAGGAGCGGGCCGGTGTGACGGTGATTTCTCCGGCGGTCACGCCGGAGGGGCTGAAAAAGGCGGACTATATGCGCATCTGCTTTGCCATGCTGGAGAGCGCCGACACGGCGGCGTTCTTGCCGGATTGGGAGGACAGCCCCGGCGCACAGCTTGAAAAACACTGGTGCGAGTACGTCGGGAAAAAGATGGTGTTTCTGAAAGGAGAAGCAGAATGAAAGTGTGTGATCGATGCAGGGTGCCGGGCTGCCTGCTGGACTACGGCGGCAAAGCCTGCCGGAACGCGAGAAAGCAGGAGTGTCCCGATGTGGTATTTACCAATGCGGACAAGATCAGGGAAATGAGTGATGAAGAATTGGCCGCAATCATCATGTGTCCGGTTAACGGAGACGGCACCACCTGCGTCGGTGTAGGTGGAAAAAGCTGTATTGAATGCAGTTTGGAATGGCTGCGGGAAAGCGCGGAGGCAGACAATGCCTGAATACATAGCAAAGAGCGTGGCAATCGCACGGCTGACGGCGTTAGAGATCGACAACCCGTGCGCGACGATAGAGGATGCAAGGCGCACGATTGCCGATACCCGCCCCGCAGACGTGGACACGGTAACGCGGTGCAAGGACTGCGAGAAAAGCGGCGTAACAGAGTTTGGGAAACGGTATTGCAAGGAGCCGATGGGGTGCTTTTGCGGATGCATCCCGGTGGAGGATGATTATTTCTGCTCCGGCGGGCGGAGAAAGGATGGTGCGGAATGATCGACTTCGAGGGCTACTATCTTGTGCCGCCTGATCAGGTTGTATACATCGAAACGAGGAGGGGCGGCGGGGATGCACAATATGGGCTGTTTTTGGGCCTGACCAGCGGGAAAGAGCTGGGCGTGTGGTACAGAACAGAGGAGGCGCGAAAAGCCGCTTATACGAAGCTCGCACGACAGGTCGAGATCGGGAAACGACAGGACAGGGAGGACATCTTGTATCGCCTGCGGTTGATCGAGGCGTGTATCAATAAGACGGATAAGCGGACGCTGCGCATCTGGAAGCAGCTCCAACAACTGTTGCATCTGGAAAGCGAGGAGACGGAATGAGCAAGAGAACAACAGAGCGTATTCTGAATGCGGCGGCAAAGGGGCTGCTGTTTCTGTTCCTGTATGTGATGCTCGACCTGTGCTGGATTGGCGCGGAATGCGTCTTTGAGGGCATCGTGCATGAAAGCAGGGTTGACGGTGTTGTGCTGGCGTGGCTCTGCTTGCTTCTCGTGAGAGAAATCGAGCAGTTTGAGCGGAAAATCAGAGGTGACGGACGATGAAGCCGCTGCTTTGCCGCTTGGGACTGCACAGCCCGTGCAAGACGGAATACATAGAGGTCACGCGCCGCCGGAGCGACCGGCACGGCGGGAAGTATCACACAAATTACATCGTCTGCCGCAGGTGCGGGAAGCTGTGCTACCGGATGCGGCGGCGCAGGGAGAAAACGATATGAAATGTGAGCTATACCACGATAATTTCCAGAATTTCAAGCGGTACAATGTGCCGAAAGCCCAGCTTGTAATCGCGGACATCCCATACAACATCGGCGCGGATGCCTATGCCAGCAATCCCATGTGGTATCAGGGCGGCGACAACAAGAACGGGGAAAGCAAGCTGGCAAAGCAGAGCTTTTTCCACACGGACGGTACGTTCAAGATCGCAGAGTATATGCACTTCTGCAACAGGCTGTTGAAGAAAGAGCCAAAGGAAAAGGGACAGGCCCCGGCCATGATCGTGTTCTGTGCCTTTGAGCAGATGCAGACCGTGATCGAGTACGGAAAGCGGTACGGATTTGCAAAAAGCTATCCGCTGTTTTTCTGCAAGAACTATTCCGCGCAGGTGTTAAAAGCCAACATGAAGATCGTGGGCGCAACGGAATTTGCGGTCGTCCTCTACCGGGACAAGCTGCCGAAGTTCCGCAACGTCGGCGAGGACGGCGGAAAGCACATGGTTTTTGACTGGTTCCGCTGGGAGCGGGACAGCCGAAAGGAGTACCCGAAGATACATCCCACGCAAAAGCCGGTGGGCGTGTTGAAACGCCTGATCGAAGTGTTCACAGACCCCGGCGACGTGGTGATCGACCCGGTGGCCGGGAGCGGCACCACATTACGAGCCGCCTACGAGCTGGGGCGCAGCGCCTACGGGTTCGAGGTGGACAAGAGTTTCTACGAGGCGGCGAGAGAAAAGATGCTCGCACCGATCTTGACGGAGACAACGACAATCTGACGACCGGATGCGGTCGCGCCGTGAGAGCGGCGCGGCCTTGCCGGTTGAAGCGAGACCTGTTTCCGGCGGTGCCGGAGAGAATTTCTGTTGCGGCCGAGGGGCCGCAATGGGCTGGTATACCAGCAGTAAGTTAAGGGACAAGCCATGAAACAGGGGTGTGCCTGACGGCATACGACTGTTGAAATGGCCCGTATGCAAGCCGGTGACGGCGCATACACGCAAAAACGAGGGAGGCGTGGCCGCATGAGCCTGTATTATCGGGAACAAAAGCATATCTGCGGCAAGGACTACGCCACGGCGGGGTACATGGAGGTTGATCTGTACCCCGTGACACCAAAGCAGCACAAGGCGAGCCGGAGAGCAAAGAAGAAAGAAGCCTGTACCCTCGCCCAGCAGACCTACAACGACAACCGCTCCAAGAGATACCATGTGCAGCTTGTAAACGCCAACTTCGGAAAGGGCGACTTCTCATGGACGGGAACCTATGACGACGATCATCTGCCAGCGCCGGGAGACACCAAGCGGGCGGATATGGACTGGACGAATTACATCAAGCGGGTGTATCGCTGGTGCGATAAGAACGGCGTGGAGCGCCCGAAGTGGGTAGCCGCCACGGAGTACACAACGGTGATGGCAGACGGGACGATCTGTGGCCGCCATCATCACCACGCGATCATCCAGCACACAGAGGGACTGACCCGTGACGTGCTGGAGGAGCTGTGGAGCGATAAGAACGGAAACAGCATTGGCCTAACACGAGGGGAATATCTCACCGTTGACCACGGAAGCGTGGAGGGCCTTGTAAAATATATCAACAAGAACAAACGGTGCGCCCGAAGCTGGCGGCAGAGCCGTGGACTGGAAAAGCCCAAGACACCGCCGCCCAACGATACCAAGTGGAGCCGCAAAAAGCTGGAGGAGGCCAGCACCGTGTACATAGACGACGCTGCGTTTTGGGAGCAGAAATACCCCGGCTACACGCTCAACCGCGTGGAAACCAAGGTGAGTAACGCCGGGCAGCGGCATACCGTTGTGATCTTGCGCCGCGCCGAGTGCTGGCACGGGCGAGGAAATATATATCGACCAAGGAGGAAATGAGAATGAACGATGCCGAACGTTTCGAGCAAATTTTTCTGTCACAGGTGACGAGACCGGGTGCGGACAAGCTGCTGGAGTGGCTGAAAAGCACGGATTTCTTCACGGCTCCGGCCAGCACACGGTTTCACGGGGCCTATCCCGGCGGGCTGGTGAAGCACAGCCTGAATGTGTATTATGCCCTGCTGGGGAATTTCAATCTACGCGGTCTGTATTCGCCGCAGACACAGACCATCGTGGCGCTGTTGCATGACGTGTGCAAGGTGAACTACTATGCCGGGGAATATCCTGACTATACCGTGAAAGATCAGATACCCATGGGACACGGGGAGAAGTCTGTCTATCTCGTGATGAAGCACATGGAGCTGACGGACGACGAAGCCCTTGCCATCCGCTGGCACATGGGCGCGTATGACGATGCTTTCCGTGGAGGGAGCCGGGCGCTGAATGCCGCCATGGAAAGAACGCCGCTTGTGCTGGAGCTGCATTACGCGGACATGATAGCGACGCAGAGAGAAAAGAACAAAGAGGTGCTGTGAATGGCGTACCGGCTGGAGCTATCCGATCTGCCGCCGCGTTACCGGGCGCAGGCAGAGGCGCAGCTTGCCGGGCGCGGGAAAAAGCGGGGCGACACCGTGACGGCGGCGGCCCGTGCCGCTGCCATGTCCGGGCTGAAATTTGACAGCCGGGGCGAGTATGAATACTACGTTGGCACCGTCGCGCCAAAGGTCGGACGCGGTGAGATCGTGAAGTGGGAAGCGCACCCGTGCTTTCTGTTGTTCCCGGCGGGGGAATACAACGGCGTGAAGCTGCGGAGCGTTCAGTACACGGCGGATTTCCGGCTGACCTATGCAGACGGCACCGTGGAGATCGTGGAGATCAAGAGCAAGTTTGTCCGGCGGATGCAGCGGGATTATCCTGTGCGGCGGCGGGTGTTTCTGGAGCTGGTCGCTCGTCCGGCGGGCTGGAAATTCACGGAGATCATCACGGCGGAGGACAAGGAAGAAATCAAACGCTGGCGGGAGCTGGCGGAGGAGGTATCATCATGTGGGAAAAACGGCTGACGCACTACGACAAAGACGGGCGCGTGTATTCCAGCAGGGGCTACGAGGTGGCCCTTGCAAAGCTGGCGTGGTTCGAGGACAGGGAGCAGAAACGGGAGGAAATGCCCGTGTGCGGCCTGTGCCAGCGGCACCAAAAGCTGGAGACCGTGGACGGCACGGCGTTCTGGCTGGAATACGGCGAGGACGGCAGGCCCCGCCTTGTGATGGACAGCACGGTGCGGGGCGGCGGGCTGAATGTACTGTGCGCGGAGTTCTGCCCCATGTGCGGGCGGTTCTGCGGGAAGCTGGAGGCGGAGCATGAGGAGAAATAAGCATATCCCGGCGCATTTTGGCACCAACGCGGCACGTCAGGCGCAGACGCGCTATCTGCGGGGGAAAACGCCGGAGAGCGAGCGGGTGGAGAAAAACCGGGAGGCGGCGGGCCATGTGATCTCTTTGTGCTTCATGGTTGCGCTGCATGACCGCTACGGCATCGGGAAAGACCGGCTTGACCGCGTGATCAATGCCGCAAACGGCGCGTTGGAGCGGTTCGCCGTCAACAAGCGCGGCGTGGGCATGGAGCGGGCGAAAAAGAAGCTGAACGAGGAGCTGGAGGGGCTGCTGACAGAGCATTTTGTGCTGCCAGCGTCAAAAGCGCCGAAAAGCAAACGGGATTGGGCCTTGCTGGGCGAACGGCGGGAAGCGGCGGAGATCGTGGTGAAATGCTATGCGCTGGGGGCGCGTCAGGCCCTTGGTTTTGGCGTGGAGCGGCTGAATGAGACCGTCCGCGCCACGGAGGACGTATTCCGGCAGTTCAACGAGTGGGCCGAGGGCGGGGACTGGTTCGGCTACAATATGCTGGCCCGGCGCATGACGGACATTCTCGGCGAGCCGGTGGATGTGGACGAGAGCGACGCGAAAGAGCCGATCTTCGGGAAAACGTTGGATTGACACCACAGGCAAGGAGATTTGGCGCGGAGCCAAGAACAGGAGGCGACGGATGCGGTATGGCAGCGTGAAGCACATAGCCCTGTACTACAAGGCAATTCCGGGGATGCTGCGCCTGCTGCGGCAGGAGCGGGCGGAATTGGAGGGCAATTATTACGGACTGCGGGGGTTGGCGTGTGACGGGATGCCGCGCGGTTCGTCGCCGGGAAAGCCGACGGAGGAAAGCGGGCTGCGGGCGCTGGAAAACGGCGTGAGCGAGCGGCTGGCAGAGATCGCGGAGACGGAGCGGGTTTTGTCCGGGGATGAAGCCTGTATTCGCGCCTGTCTGGACGCGCTGAACGGTAAGTACAAAGAGGTCATTGTGATGCGCTATGTGCGTGGGTACAGTTGGGCGAAGATCAGCGCAAGACTGGGGACGGCGGACAGCACGGCCCGCGACTGGCACACAAGGGCCATGGAGCGGCTGGGCGAGGTGCTGGAGGAGCTGCCGGAAGCGGAGGCGCTGGCCCGTCGCGCGTCGCGCGCGCGTACATAATAAGCGGCAAAAAATTTTGGGCCGTCCGGCGGGGCTGAGCAAGGGCTGCTTTGCCGACTGATCTTGCACCGGAACACAGCGGCGGCGGAACAGGAAAACCAGCCTTATAGGAACAAGTTTTTCGAGACTTCGCGCGTGGCGCGAAAGGGTTTCCGTGATCGTCGGGGCGGCGCTGGAAAAACAATTTGCGAATGGGAGGAAAAGACCGTGGATTTTGTGGATAAGCTGGTGGAGGGCATGAGGCGGCTTTTTGTGCGGAGAGCGAGGCGAAAAGCGCTCCGGCGGCGGTGCAGATACCTGTACAGCAGCAAGAGAAGATAAAAATGCCCCGGCGGGCCGTTTTGGAACGGTCTGCCGGGGTTTTGTTCTGCACGATAGCAAGTCGGATTTGTGTTATTCGTCGGCGGGGCTGTCAAGCTCCGGCGGGCGTCCCTCGCGCTTCATGCGTTCTTCGCAGGCTTGCAGCACATACGCCTGTACGCTCTGCCCGGCGGCCTTGGCAGCGGCGCGGATGGCGTTGCCGATGGGCTTAATGGGGCGGGCGCTGATGCGGTCGCATTTGGCGTTGTAAATGTCGTTGTTGCGGCGCTTGCTTTCGGGTATGGGCATGGTCAATCCTCCTTTTCCGGCTCGTCCGGGCAGTCTGTCAGGTCGATCACGATGATCTCCGGCGGCTGCGGGGTGAGCTTGTAATATTTTCCGTTTTCGTAGTGCTGATCGGTCACGCCGTCATACCAGCATATATCGCCGTGTTGGGCCTGCGCCGCCTCCATGCGGTCTTGCGCTTGCTGCTCGGTGAGGCCGTCAAAGGTGAGGCGCTGGCCGTCGGCAAATTCGGCCACAAGGCGGTACGCGGGGAACACTTCGGGGACTTCGTTCATGGTCTGCCTCCCTGTTCAGTTTTGTTTTGTCGCATTATAACACGCGGGCGTGTAAAAGTCTACGGGGCAATTTTGGCGGAGGCGCGGGCTTTGATGGCATCGCGGGCAGCGATCAGCAAGGCTAACTCATGCCGGTTTTCTGTGCGCTGATGGTTTTGGACATAGCGCTCGGCGGTTTTACACAGGTCAGCAAGGTTCATGCCGGGGCGGCCCGCTGCTTCCTGCAAACAGGCTGTCAGATGAAGAATGTGCTTGCGCTCGATCTCCTGCGCGGGTTCGCTTTGATCGCCCGCGATATATGCGCGGGCCTGAGCATCGTTCAGTTTGGCTTTCATAAGGCCCCTTTCTCCCCGTCGTGCCGGTAGGTCAGCTTGTGGTTATTTTCTGGAGTGGAGCGCGAGGATATAGCAACCGGGGCTTTCCTGCATCTGTGCGTCGGTGCGCTTGGCAAACTCGGCTTCGTTCAGAAGAACGGCGGGGGCATAAATGTCAGCCTTTACGACATCGCCGGTTTTGGGGTCGTAATGCTTCACGGCGTAGACGGCGTGATCTGCGCCGCTTTTTGTCATATCCAGATAGGCGGCCCGTCGCACTTCGTCCAGCATAGTGGCGAGGCCGGAGGCGTTTGTATAGCGCGGGACGAGGTAGGTGCTGCCGTCATGGAAGAAATACATGATGTTGGGATAGCTGTTCATGCCGTGTCCTTTCTGCCCTCGTGACCTCCGGGGCGGGATTTGGTTTGTTATTCGGTCAGGCCGAGGGCGCGGCGGGCGGCGGCTTCGGCGTTGGGGGTAAGCTGGCGCTGCCACGCGCTATAGCGGGGCGACCAGCGGAAACCGTTTTGCTTCAGCGCGGCGCGGGTCTCCTCGTCGGGCTTCTCGTCAAAGAGTATCTGGAGGCGGTCGGCTTCGAGGTTGCGGACGATCTCGCCGCCGGAGAATTTTGTGCTTTCGGCGGGTTGCTCGGCCTGCTCCGTGCGCTTGTCCAGCTCGTCAAGACGGGCTTGTACGCGCTTGATCTTGCCGCGCAGGCTGGTCAATTCATAGTCGGGGATGGGGTGCTTTACCCACGGGCAGCGCTGGCAGGTGTCGGCAAAGTCGGCGGTGAGCTTGGCGGCTGCCTCGGCGGCCATGCCGGGAAAGCCGTCAAAGGATTTGTGCTTGCGGTAATAGGCGTTCAGAGCCTTGTTGCGGTCAAGCTGGGCTTGCAGCTTTTGGAGCTGGTCGGTGAGCATTTCGCGGGCGTGGGGGTCGGCAAGGTCTACCGCGCCGGTGCCGACGGCCTCGATTTTGTTCAAGATGGCCTTGATCTCGTCGTACTCGTTCCAGAGGGTGCCCTCACGGGACATCTGCTTTTCGTGCTTTTTCATGTTGTAATTGCCCGCGCCGGAAATGAACTGGCTGGGATAGCTGGCCTGATTGCGGTTGTAGTCGTTCATCCACTGGGCAAGACGGCGGGCGTAGCGGTCAAGCAGCGCGTCGAGCTTGTCGTGGTAGTAGGGGCTGACCTTGGCTTTTCGTGCCTCCACCAGCGCGGCGGCGTTGTCCACGGCGCGGCGGTATTCCGCCGTTGCGCTGCCGGGCTTGTAGTCGCTCATGTGGACGCAGTAGTGAGCGCTGCGGGCCGTGTCCTCGTTGATCTCGTAATAGCGGGCGGCGGACTTTGCTTCGGCCTGCGGCGTGGAGATCATGCTTGTCTGTTCGTACATGGTGTGTACCTCCGTTTTGTGTTTTGGGGTTTCGCTTATGGGGTGCCGTCGCTTTGTCCGGTGCGGCGGCTCCAAGGTATCCGGTTTTGTGGTCAGTCAAGGCAGGTTTCATAACGGATGCGGTATTGCTCTTTCAGCTTGTCATAGGCGCGGCACGTGACCGTGTAGGTGTTTCGCTGCTGGTCGTAGCTGATGCCGCGCCCGTGGAGCTGGGGCAGGTCATCGCGGAGCGGGCGGAGAAAGTAATGCTTGCCGTAATAGGAAAGATCGGCGGCAAAGTCACAGCCCGTGGGGGCCTGCTGCATTTCGTAGCAGTAGACGTATTCGCCGGGCTTGTCGGCCTGCACGGCGGGGGCTTTTTCTGCCTCTAATGCGGCGTAGTCCGGGGCGTAGCCGAACAGCTCGCCGGTTTTGGGGTCGTAGCGGGCGGCGGAGAAGTCCGGGACAAAAAGCGTTGTCTGCTCGTTGATCTGCTGGGCGTAGCCGCCGGGGACAGGGGAAAAGGTGCCGTTGATCTTGCGTTCGATGGATGCCATGTTGTTACCTCCTGATTTGTGATTTGCGGGGTCAATGGGTGGGACACTGGAACAGGACGCAAAGATCAGCCTTGCGGGCGATCTCATTGATGCGCTGGGCGGTTGTGTTGTCAAGGGAAAACACGGCGATATAGTTCACATGGCAGTCGTCCGGGGTGAAGATCGGCTTGCACTCTACGCCAAGGGCGCGAAGATGGGTTGTGACGTTGGCGGCCTCCATGACCTCGTGCGCTGCGTCGGCGTAGCACTCGCGGTAAAGGTCAACGCCGTATTTGTCACGGATGGCGTCGAGCTGGGCCACGTCGAAAAGCTCCGTAAACGGCTCGTATCTGTGCGGGGCGGCGAGGTGGGCGGCGATGATTTCGCTTCTGCAAGCCCAATATCCGGCGGTTTTCATTTTGTGTTCCTCCTGTTTTGTGATTTGGCTTTGTGCGTGGGGGCGGGTCGCTTTGTTCGGTGCGGCCCGTCCAAGGTGTCCGGCGGTGGGGTCATTCGTCAGCGGGGCCGTAAATGCTGTAATCGAGCGGAGCGCCGCAGCAAGGGCAGGTATCCGGCATATCGCCGTTGTCGTCGCAGAACAGAGCCGCGCAGCATACGCCGCAACGGGTGTTTCCATGCCGATCTTCGTAAACAGCGCACTTTCCATTTTTCCATTCACTCATGATTTGTTCCTCCTGTTTTGTTGTTTTGGTGTTACCCATGAGCGCCCGCCCGGCGGGGGCGGCTGGACTTGCACCAGCGGCGGCGGATGCCGTCGGCCTTGCGGGTTTTGGGTCAGGCGACGCGGAAATAATAGGCGTTCTTCTTGCCGCTCCACTTGCCCCCGGCGGCTTCGATCTCTTTTTCGTGGGGCTTTGTGTCTCCGGCCAGCCAGACAACCGGCGCGGCGGTGGTCGCGCCCTTGATGGTGGCGGTCAGACCGTCCACCTCTGCCCAGCGGGCCGCGATGATCTCGGCGGCGGTCTTGGGTTCGACGGCCTCGGCGGCGGGCTGCTCCGTCTTGGTTTCGTGCAGCTCGGCCAGCTTGTTTTTCAGCTCGTCGATCTCGTTGGCAGCGCGATACAGATCGCCGCGCAGGGCGGCGGCTTCTTCCTGAGACTGGGCCAGCTCGGCGCGGAGCTTGTCGGCCTCGCCGGTTTTGGTGTTGTCCTCGGCGGCCTCGGTGAAAAAGGCACGGACGGCGCGAACGGTTTCGGGTTCGGCCTTAATGGGCATGACCACGGCAAACGGTTCATCGTCGCAATAGGCGACGGCGGCGGAGATCGCGGACGTGGTGCGGAGCTGGGCGGCGGGGTGCAGCGCGGCGATGAATTTTGTGTCGTAGATCGCGGTAAAATCGGCGGCGGCGTTGTAGTAGCAGACGGCGGCAGCCTTGGGGGTCTGCACGGTCAGCGGGGAGCGCTGGAGGGGCTGCGCGTCGGCGCTGGCTTTCAGCGTGTCGGCGTACAGCCTGACGAGATCGAGCTTGTGTGCGTCGTCCTCGTGCTTGCCGTCCTTGTCAAGCGTCCAGTTGCCCGGCTCGCAGCAGGTGAAGCCCTGCACGGTGGCGGCGTACTCAGGCGGGTTCATGGTGCAGAGAAGAAAGCCGTTGCATACGTAGATCGTGCCGTCCTCGGTGACTTGGCAGACGAGGCGCGGCGAGCCTTTCAGGGCCTTGGCGGTGGCGGCGGTGTAGCGTCCTGTGAATTTCATCTTGTGTTCCTCCTGATCTTGTTTTTGGGTTTTGCTTCTGGGGCTGGGTTGCTTTGTGCGGTGCAGCCCTGCTAAAGTATCCGCTTGCGCTGGGTCAACGCTTGGACTTCTCCACCTGCAAGGCGTGGAACAAATGGGCCTTTGCCATGTAGAAATGCGGGTCGGTCTCCGGCGCGTCTTTTCCGGCGGCCTCGGCGGCCTCACGGGCGGCCTTGCCGGGCTTGTCGGTGTACTTCCAGAGCTGGCAGGTGATGGCGGACTTTGCACCCTTTTTCACGCTGTAGCCCATGCGCTTCCACTCGGCGAACGTGTGGAACTGATCGGCGGCCAGCATGGCGGTGAAGATGTCCTCGGCGGTGGCGGCGCTGCCCTCGTCAACGGTGATCGTGACGTTGGAGCGGCGGGCGGCGATCTGCTCGGCGGTGTAGGTGGCTTGCACCAGCTCGGCGAGCTGGGCGGGGGTGAAGCTGGCGCGGACGTTCTCGAAGATGATCTCGTTGTTAGTCATGGCGTTTTTCCTTTCCGGCCTTGGCGGCCTGTACACGGTGCCGTGTTGTTTGCTGTGGCTCGAATGTAACACGGTGCCGTGTAAATGTCAAGCATTTTTTTGAAATTTTTTTCGGGGCTGGGGTGTTCCCCCGTAGGGGGAAATTTTTTCGGCCTGCCCTGCTGGGCTTGCGTTCTGCGGGCGGGTGTGCTATGCTTTAGCCGTGGCCGGGCGGCGGCGAACTCGCCGCCCGTGCCGGGGGAAGAACGTCGGGCCGTGCCTTGGGAGGGTGGCCCGGCGTTTTACTTGTTCAGCCGCTCGCGGAGCTTTTCGCGGAACTCCTCGATGGTCTTGCACTCGTCAGCGAGTATCAAGAGCCGGAGCCGTTCGGCCTCCTGCGCTTGCTGTACAAGCAATTCGCCTGTGTTCGGCGTGGTCATGTTCACCTCCCCTTTCTGGTCGCTGTGGTCGGCGGTTCGCTGGGCGGCGGTCGCTGTGGCCGTCCGCTTGCCCTGCATGATAGCGGCGGATTTTTGCGCCGTCAATAGGGCTGTTTTCGTTCCCCAGTCCCCCTTTAGGGGGGACGTGGGGAAGCTTTTTTGCACAAAATTCCGTGGCGTTTTCTGTGCAAATCGCTGCATCTGGGGGACTATAGGGGGCATATTAGCTTAGCTTATCCGGGGACGATACCGGGCGCGGTAAATACCCTCGGCGGCGGCTCCGGCCTGCCCGGCGGCTGATCGGCAGACCGGCGCGGCAGACGGTCACGGCGGCAGATCCTCCACCGGCGGCAGGCGGTCAGGGTGGGCGGCTCCGACGGGGGCGGCGTGTCGGCGTGTCGGGAAGACGGTCGGCAGGGCGGCGGCCAGCTCCTGCAGTCGGCAGGACGGCCAGCCATCCGCCAGCGCCGCCAGCCGGGCAGGCGCGGGAGATACCAAACGCGCAGGCCCGCGCAGAGATACCATGCCGCGCAGGCCCGCAGGCGCAGCATAGCGCGAGCCATCCGCCGCCAGAGCGGCCAGCCATCCGACAGCGCCGCCAGCCAGCAGGCCGCAGGAGATACCAAACGCCCGCGCCCGCGAAGATACCACGACGCGCAGGCCCGCGCGAAATTCTAAACGCGCACGCGCGAGGTACTGGCGGCGCGGCGGTCGTCCTTT
>ERZ1034976.266-NODE-266-length-49404-cov-35.210055_pt1 | contig 49404 bp, 40 predicted proteins | sample MGYA00520623_ERZ1034976 | MGnify/ENA primary metagenome ERZ1034976 (study PRJEB33766, sample SAMN09781774) | gut metagenome | biome: gut microbiome | host: Homo sapiens | place: Madagascar | study: EMG produced TPA metagenomics assembly of the PRJNA485056 data... | reverse complement strand
TCCCCGGCACCCGGCATCCTGGACCGTCAGCCCGTCAAGCAGCCTTTGCAGACCGGCATCAAGGCCATTGACTCAATGATTCCCATTGGCCGCGGCCAGCGTGAGCTGATTATCGGCGACCGCCAGACCGGTAAGACCGTGATTGCTACGGATACGATCATCAACCAAAAAGGCAAAGATGTCCTTTGCATCTATGTTGCTATTGGCCAAAAGCGTTCTACTGTGGCCTCTCTGGTTGAAAACCTCGAGAAAAACGGAGCCATGGCTTACACCACTGTGGTGTGCGCCACAGCTTCGGAGCTTTCGCCCCTGCAGTATATTGCGCCTTATGCCGGCTGCGCCATGGGCGAATACTTTATGTATCAGGGTAAGCATGTGCTTATTATCTATGATGACCTTTCCAAACATGCGGTTGCCTACCGTGCTCTGTCGCTGCTGATTCGTCGTCCGCCGGGACGCGAAGCATACCCCGGCGATGTTTTCTACCTGCACAGCCGTTTGTTGGAACGTGCCGCCAAATTGAGCGATGCAAAGGGCGGCGGCTCGCTGACAGCTCTGCCCATTATTGAAACGCAGGCTGGTGACGTTTCCGCTTATATTCCAACCAACGTCATTTCCATTACTGACGGCCAGATTTTCCTGGAAACCGAGCTGTTCCATTCCGGCATCCGCCCGGCTGTCAACCCCGGCATTTCTGTTTCCCGTGTCGGCGGCAATGCGCAGATCAAGGCGATGAAAAAGGTTGCCGGTACCTTGAAGCTGGTTTACTCCCAGTACCGCGAGCTGCAGGGCTTTGCCCAGTTTGGCTCCGACCTGGATGCCGACACCAAATCTCGTCTGGCACAGGGCGAGCGTATTGTAGAAATCCTGAAGCAGGACCGCAACAGCCCAATCCCGGTAGAAAAGCAGGTTGCCATTTTGTATGCAACAGTCCACGGCTACCTGAAAGACATTGCTGTAAAGGATATCGCCGCGTACGAAAGCGCGCTGTATCAGTACCTTGATGAAAATGTAACCGCTGCCGGTGTGATGGAAGCCATCCGCACCACAGGCGATATGAAGCAGGATACCGAACAGCAGATGAAAGATGTGCTCGCCGCATTCACGGCGGACTTTATCAAAAATGCCGGATAATCACAAAATACGCCAAAGGGGGTGCTGCCGGTGGCTGGTTCCATGAAAGAAATCAAACTGCGCATTAAAAGCGTGGAAAGCACCATGCAGATTACCAAGGCCATGGAGCTGGTAGCGTCCAGCAAGCTGCGGCGCGCCAAGGAACGGGTGGAAAACAGCCGTCCCTATTTCGAAACGCTTTATGCCACGCTGTTTGATATTGCGGCTGCGGATTCTGAGTTCAATAGCCCATATCTGGCCAAATGCGAGAAAAAGTGCTGCCTGTACATTGTAATTGCAGGTGATCGCGGCCTTGCGGGCGGCTATAACAGCAACATCTTAAAAGCCGTGGAAGCGGATGCTGAAGGGCGGGAATATTGTGTGCTGCCCATCGGCAAAAAGGCAGTGGAATACTTTGAGCGCCACAAGATCCGGATTCTGACGGATTCTTTTGCCATCGCAGGGGATATTTCGGTCAGCGACTGCTTTGAAATTTCCCGCCTTGTGTGCCAGAAGTTTCTGGAAGGCGCTTTTGATGAAATTCGCATTGCCTTTACCCAGTTTATTTCCATGCTGACCCAAACTGCAATCATTCTGCCGGTTCTCCCGTTTGATGCCGAACCGCCGGAGCCGGGCCACGAGCATCAAAGTCTGATGCTCTATGAGCCAGACAGCACCGCCGTGTTTGATGCCATTATCCCGGAATACTTGGCCGGGGTTGTGTATGGCGCTTTGTGTGAAAGTGTTGCCAGTGAACAGGGTGCACGCCGCACCGCCATGGACTCTGCCACCAAGAACGCTGGCGAAATGATCGAGCATTTGAACCTTTATTATAACCGCGCCCGTCAGGCAGCAATCACGCAGGAAATCACCGAAATAGTGGCCGGTGCAGATGCTGAGAGCTAGGGCGCACCAGAAAAGCCGAAATTTTATCCGATTTCTTTGCCTTCAGGTATGCCTTTGGGCAATATCTGATGCAACAGTGCTGAGAGTTTTTTCAGACACACCCGGAAACAAGCCCGACAGCACGCTAAAAATTCACTCAAAGGAGTGTGTGCAATGCCAGAAAAACACATCGGTAAGGTCGTGCAGGTCATGGGACCTGTTTTGGATATCCGCTTTGCCGACGGCGAGCTGCCGGAACTGCTGAATGCGATTGAACTGCAGAACAACGGCAAACCGCTGATTGTAGAAGTTGCCCAGCATATTGGCGATAACGTGGTGCGCTGCATTGCTATGGCCGCCACCGATGGCCTTGTGCGCGGTGCCGAAGCCGTGGATACCGGCGGGCCGATCAAGGTTCCCGTTGGCGATGCGTGCCTTGGCCGTGTGTTCAACCTGCTGGGTGAACCGGTTGATGAACAGCCTGCCCCCACCGGGGTAGAGCATTGGCCCATCCACCGCCCGGCCCCTGCTTTCGATGAACAGGAATCTTCGACTGAACTGCTGGAAACCGGCATCAAGGTCGTTGACCTGATCTGCCCCTATGCAAAGGGCGGCAAAATCGGTCTGTTCGGTGGTGCCGGTGTCGGCAAAACCGTGCTGATTCAGGAACTGATTTATAACATCGCTACCGCCCATAACGGCTATTCTGTTTTTACCGGCGTTGGCGAACGCACCCGTGAGGGCAACGATCTTTACGGCGAAATGGCCGAAAGCGGCGTTTTGAGCAAAACTGCGCTGGTCTATGGCCAGATGAATGAACCGCCGGGAGCCCGTATGCGCGTGGCGCTGTCCGGTCTGACCATGGCGGAGTACTTCCGCGATGTCAAGCATCAGGATGTTCTGCTGTTCATTGATAACATCTTCCGCTTTACCCAGGCCGGCTCCGAAGTTTCGGCACTGCTGGGTCGTATGCCCTCTGCCGTTGGCTATCAGCCCACGCTGGCAACGGAAATGGGTGCACTGCAGGAACGTATTACTTCCACCCGCAAGGGTTCTATCACTTCTGTTCAGGCTGTTTATGTACCTGCGGACGACTTGACCGACCCGGCCCCCGCTACGACCTTCACCCATCTGGATGCTACCACGGTTCTGAGCCGTGATATTGCTTCTCAGGGCATTTATCCGGCTGTCGACCCGCTGGATTCCACTTCCCGCATTCTGGCCCCGGAAGTTGTCGGGCAGGAACATTACCAGATTGCCCGCGCCGTGCAGCAGGTTTTACAGCGCTATAAGGAACTGCAGGATATCATTGCCATCATGGGCATGGATGAACTTTCGGAGGACGATAAGATCACCGTCAACCGCGCCCGTAAGGTACAGCGTTTCCTTTCACAGTCGTTCCATGTTGCGGAGCAGTTTACCGGTATGCCCGGCCAGTATGTGCCGTTGAAAGAAACCCTGCGCGGCTTCAAGATGATTTTGAACGGCGAATGTGATTCCATCCCCGAAAGCTGCTTCCTGTTTGCCGGTACGATTGATGACGTTCTGGCTAAGGCCAAGCAGCAGTAAGGAGGCAGGACCATGTCCAGTTTCCCACTTAAAATCATGACGCCGGACGGCACTGCTTTTGATGGGCAGGTACAGTCGGTGTCCTGCCGGACCATCACCGGGCAGGTTCAGTTGATGGCCCGTCACATCGATTATTGCACTGCCCTTGGCATGGGAGAGGCCCACATCACATTGGAGGATGGCACCCAGCGCAGCGCCGCCTGTATGGGCGGTATGCTGAGCATGTTTGGCGGCGAATGCCGCCTGCTGGCCACCACCTTTGAATGGGCCGATTCCATTGACAAAGAACGTGCTGAGCGCAGCAAAGCCCGCGCCGAGGAATTGCTGGCCCAGAAAAACCTGGATGCCCGTGAGCTGGAACTTGCCCAGGCCCGCTTAAAGCGCGCGTTGGTGCGCAGCAATGTTGCCGCCCGCGCTCAGTTTTGATTGTTCCGCTCCCGGCCGAATAAATCACAAATAAAAAGTTCCTGAAATCGCAGCAGGTTGCTGTATGGTTTCAGGAACTTTTTATTGTAAGCTTTAGCATTTACAGCAATGAGCGAAGCGAACTGTGTTTGAAAGTCGGAATTGCTGTAACGTGCAGAACGAGCAGACCTTTTTTGCGTAGTCTCTTCGCCCCTCGCCCAAGGCGCGGGAAATCACCGAGGTGCCGCCGATACCGAAGACCGTTCCCACAGACATAAACAGCAGGAAAACCGGCGTAGCAAGGGAGACTGCCGCCACTTGCAAATCGTCGTGGGTCTGCCCAATGAAGAACGTATCCGCCAAATTGTAAATGCCTGGAAAGAGCAGGCTGACAAGCTATCTTCCGAGGAAATCAGTAAAGACAAATACGATGAGTGGCGTTACCATTACCCGGAGTTTGATACCACGCAAATCTGGGCGAAAGTACCATCGCAGGCACTTAGCGACGCGCTGGTCTAATGTTCCAAGACCAGCTCAAACCAGATAAATAAAGACGACAAAAAGCCCTTAGCTATGAGTTTTTACCCACAGCTAAGGGCTTTCTAAATAAATAATATGGATTTATTTGTTGCACAACCACCTGTCAATCATTCTCTAACCCCAAAACCACTGGCTTACAAGAATAATAGCTCTCATGCAACCGTTATCAAATTGTTATCAAAAGACTTCTTGAAGTGCCTCAAACCCGCATAAACACTGGATTTTTAAAGCATTTCAAATTATTCAAACTCGATCGTTGCTGGCGGCTTGGTGGTATAGTCGAACAGAACGCGGTTGATATGCTTTACTTCGTTTACGATGCGGTTTGCTGCGGTGGTAATGGTTTCGGTGGGCAGCAGGGTAACTTCCGCGGTCATAAAGTCGGTCGTGGTCACAGCGCGCAGGGCGATGGCGTAATCATAGGTGCGTTCATCACCCATAACACCAACGCTGCGCATGTTGGTCAGCGCGGCAAAATACTGGCTGGGGCGCTGAGCTGCGGGCAGCTTATCCACTTCCTCGCGCCAGATTGCATCAGCATCCTGTACAATGGCAACCTTTTCCTGGGTGATATCGCCGATAATGCGGATGGCAAGGCCGGGGCCGGGGAACGGCTGGCGGGCGACCAGATATTCAGGCAAGCCCAGTTCACGGCCAGCCTGGCGGACTTCATCCTTGAACAGGTCGCGCAGCGGCTCCACAATTTCCTTAAAGTCTACATAATCCGGCAAGCCGCCAACATTGTGGTGGCTCTTGATGGTAGCAGATTCACCGCCCAGGCCGCTTTCCACAACGTCCGGGTAGATGGTGCCCTGTGCCAAAAAGTCTACAGCACCGATCTTCTTGGCCTCGTCCTCAAACACACGGATGAACTCTTCGCCAATGATTTTACGCTTGCGCTCCGGCTCGGTAACACCGGCCAGCTTGCTGTAAAAACGTTCGCGGGCGTCCACACAGACAAAGTTGATGTCGAACTGGCCGCCCTCGCCGAACACTTCGCAAACCTGCTCACGTTCGTTCTTGCGCAGCAGGCCGTGGTCAACAAACACGCAGGTCAACTGCTTACCAATGGCCTTTGCCAGCATGGCAGCACATACGCTGGAATCCACACCACCGGAAAGAGCGCACAGTACCTTGCCATTGCCGATCTTCTCGCGCAGGGCGTTCACGCTATGCTCCACAAAGGAGTCCATCTTCCAGGTACCGGCACAGCCGCAAACTTTGTAAACAAAGTTATGCAGAATCTTAGTACCGTTTTCGGTATGCAGCACTTCCGGGTGGAACTGCACACAGTACAGGCCGCGGGCGGCATCCTGTGCAGCGGCAACCGGGCAGTTGGGGGTGTGGGCAATAATATCAAAACCGGGGGCAGCCTGCTCGATATAGTCATTATGGCTCATCCAGCAAACATTCTGGTTCGGCAGGCCGTCAAACAGCGGGCTGGTGGTATCCAGATCCACAACCGTCTTGCCATATTCGCGTTCCGGAGCCTTGCAAACCTTACCGCCCAGCATATGCATCATCAGCTGGCTGCCATAGCAGATGCCCAGCACCGGAACACCCCAAGTATATATTTCGGGATCGATGGTAGGGGAATCCGGCAGGTAAGCGCTGTTGGGACCACCGGTAAAGATAATGCCCTTCGGATTTTTGGCCTTGATTTTGGCCAGGTCAGTACGGTAAGAATAAATTTCGCAATAAACGTTGCATTCACGGACACGGCGGGCGATCAGCTGGTTATACTGGCCACCAAAGTCCAACACAATGACAGTTTCCTGCTGCATGTGGTAGCTCCTTCCCAAACATCTAAATTTGCATATATAACAGCATATACAGATATTATACCATAGCTCCCGGCAAATAGGTAGGGGGCTTGAGAAAAAAGTCGAGATTCTTCGATTCTGATTTGTTGCACAGCCGGAATCTGTTCGCTTATTCTGCATAGAATCAGATTGTCGGTCGGCACCCCAAAGCCATAAAAAATGCCGCACATCGGGCAGGGAACCGGGGCCGGTTTCTCTTTCCAATGTACAGCATGGTATTTTTGCTATTGTTTTATCTTTTCCGTTATTCGCCGCTGCGCCAGGTCCACAAAAGATATTTTACATTTGTGTTCAGGTAGCGGTGGAACAGGCGCTTCGGGTCCTGCATCAATCGGTAAAGCCATTCCAGGTTGTGCTTCTGCATCCACATGGGCGCGCGCTTAATGTTGCCCGCCTCATAGTCAAACGCCGCACCAACGCCGATCATCAAGGCCTGTACGCGATCCTCATGGGCGGCCATCCAGCGTTCCTGTTTGGGGGCACCAAGGCCAACCCACACAAAGTCCGGCTTTGTTGCGTTGATTTCCGCTACCGCCTGAGCGTCCTCCTGCGGGGTCATCTCGCGGAACGGTGGCGACATCATACCGGAAATCACAACACCAGGGTAGCGCTCTTCCACCTTTTTGCGCAGCAACTGCAACGTTTCCGGGGTAGAACCATAAAAATAGTGCCGCCAGCCTTTTTCTGCGCTGACTGCCAAAACCTGCTTCATCAAATCCGGCCCCGTAACGCGCTGCGCAGCAGCATACCCCTGCCTGCGGCTGAACTGCGAAAGGGGACCGCCGTCCGGCAGCGCCATGACCGCATGGTTCTGAATATAGCGGTACTCGGCATCCTCGTGCGCCGTTACGGTGGTATGTACATTGGCCACGCAGATATATTTCCCACGCCATTGTTCCAGCTGGCTTTCCAGCAGCGTCATGGTTTTGCCCATGTCCGTTACCACAATGTTCACACCCATAATATCGCAGGTTTCCTGCATTTTCAGGTCGATCACATACAACCCGTTTACGGTATTATCCATTGTGCGGGAAGAGAGAAAGTCCGAATAGACCGGAATTACACTGACCTTAATGCCGTAATTTTCTGCAATCGCGGTGATCTGCAGCAACTCACTGCGGTTCTGGGTTTCCTCCGCAATCACAATATGGGTAATCCGGGTACTTTCCAGAATCTTATGCAGATCGGCTACTGTGCCAAGGTAATTCGGCAGTTCCACTACCGGGTTCTGCGCTGCATAGCCGGCATACTCTGCCGATACATCCTTGCCCTTTACAACATCATTATAATAGCGTAATGCCAGGTTTCCATTGCCGACCAGCAAAACGCGGGCTATAATATGGCGCCGCTTTGCATACCAAAGGCTGATCCGGTGCAGCAATAACCGCTTGATCGTAATGACCACGCTGGACAGCAGGTAATAGTAAACAAGCAGCAGGCGGGAAAACTGAGAAAGGTGGAATACATACAAAATGGTTGCTGCCAGCGCAAAGCCGCCCAGGTTTCCCAAAAGGGCTTTTGCCAGTTCTCTCACGAAGCCGCGCCGCTTAAAAGTGCGGTATTCACCCTGTGCAATATAGATCAGAATGATTGCCGCTGCGTATACAAGTGCCAGCGGGCGGAAGCGGGCAACATCGACCCACCAGAACGCTTCACCCCAAGGGCTGTGCATACGTAGCAGGCTGGAAACCTCATACGCTCCCAACAGCAGGAAAAAGTCCAGAAAAGCATCCAGAATATGCAGTATTTTTGATGTAGAATGGTTCATGATACAATATTAAAGGCCGCAAAAGCACGAAGAAAGACCGTTCCCTTTGCGGCATGTGAAACGGGCTTTCTGCCACGCATGATGGCCCCGGAATATAGTAGGGCAGCAAACCGTAACTTGCAAGCCTATTATACCCAGCGTCCAAAGCGGAATTTTGGCTCAATTGGTTCTTTGATGGAAATTTCTTTGTTCAGGTAGACATCAATGGCATTTTTCTGTAAAAGTTTTGCCGTTGAACTGCTTATCTGTGCCATCCCGTCTTTCAGGTTTGGCGGGCGGGTTGTAACAGAATGGCAGTCAGAACACATCAGATGAACTAAGTTCCAATCCAGCAGTTTGTGCAGCCATTTGGCCGTATGTCCACCGCGCACCAAACCCGAAGCATTGATCTGCGCCAATGCGCCGGAGCTGACCCAGCGGTACAGCAGGGTAGGATCCTCGGTAACATAGGGGTAGCGCTCCACATGGGCTAAAATGGGAGTATACCCACGACTTTGCACTGCAAACAGGGTATCCTCAATTCCACCGGGATGGAAGCTGGTCGGGAATTCAATCAAGATATACCGCGACCCCGCAAATGCCAATTTGGAAAGATCCAGGCTGGCCAAAGCTGTGGTAAAATAGATCTCTGCACCCAATTTGACGGCAAGGGGAAGTTTGCGTTCTGCCAGCTGCGCCACAACGCTGCGATAAGCCATTTTGCGCTGCTGCACAAAAGCATCCAGCGTAATGCGCTCATAATGGAAGTGCGGTGTGAACACAATGCCAACAACCCCGTCTTCCATTTCTTTCTGGATCAAGGACATGGAAACATCCAGGTTTTTGGCACCGTCATCAATGCCAGGCAAAATATGACAATGGAGATCAACCAGTTGCGAACTCATTATGCCTTACTCCGGCTCTTCTTTCCAGCTGCATCGTCATTGCTGTACCCGTAAGCATAAGAATAGTAGTAGCCATCCTTCTTACCGGCCTTTTTAACATCGTATCCGTTCATTACTACGCCAAGGATGCGGGCATTCACGGCTTCCAGGTTTTTCTTGCTCAGCTGGGCACCTTCAATGGTGGTAACACCCGGGCGTACAACCAGAACGGCGCCATCTGCATATTTGCAAAGAACAGCAGCATCCGTAACAACAGAAACCGGCGGCGTATCCACAATAATGTAGTCATACACCTGCTTCAGTGCAGCAAAGGTGCTTTCCATTGCCTTGGTTGCCAACAGTTCCGATGGGTTCGGGGGGATGGTGCCAACAGGCAGTACCACAATGCCCAGGTCTTTGAAGTTGACCAGTGCATTGGCCAGTTGGGTACGGTCCTTGCCCGTAATGGTGTTGGTAATGCCGATATGATCACGCGGAATATGCAGGTAGCGGGAGATGGTAGACTTACGCATATCACAGTCAACCAGCACCACACGCTTGCCACTGTCTGCCAGGGTAATCGCAAGGTTTACTGCGACGTTGCTCTTCCCTTCGCCGGGGACAGAGGAGGTAATCAGGATAGTCTTGCAATCGCTGGTTGCGGCAAGGAACTCCAGGTTGGTACGCAGAGACTTGTAAGCTTCTGTAAACTGGAACGGTGCATCTGAGCCAACCATAAACAGCTTATGATGTTCACGCTTTTTACTCATTCCTTTTTACCTCCCTGATCATACTGCGGGATCACGCCCAGAACAGTCATATCCAGATACTTGGTAACATCTTCCTCCGTGTTGATCTTATTGTCCAGCAAAACCTGCAGCACAATAATACCAATCACCAGAACAAAACCAACCGCTGCGGCCAACATCGTGTTCTTCTTAATGTTGGGGGAAACCGGCTCCGTTGCCAAAGAAGCATTGGAGATCACTTTGACGGAACCCGCTTCAACAGCCTCTTTGATCACATCCGGAGCCACTGTAATGATCTGTTCACACACCTGCCGTGCCCATTCCGGGCTGTCGCTCTGCACAGTGATCTTCATAACCTGGGTATCGTCCACAGCTGCTACGGTAACGCGCTTGTTCAGCTGAGCATAAGTCAGGTTCAGGCCCAGGTTATCAATAACCTGCTGCAGAACCGTATCACTCTTGATAATAATGCTGTAAGTAGAAACCAGCTTGGTTGCAGAATTGATCTGGTCACTGGTAACATTGGCGTTGACATCCTGCCGGGTATTGACAATCATCAGGGCAGAAGAATCATACTTTGGGGTCATCAAAAACTTAGACGCCGTAAAGCCAACCAGCGCAGCAGCCAAAGTTACAAAAATCAGTTCAAGAAGATGCTGGCGAACCGCACTTAAAATCTCTGTTAGGTCAATTACTTCATTTTCTTCATTATCCACAAAAGGCACCTCTCTAATCTCTTAATTCCTGTTTTCCAGTCAAAGATGGTTGGCCAGGTCTGCCGCTTCGGTCGGCTTTTTGACGCAAAGCACCATTCTTACAATTGGGGCCCGCAGCTGCCCCACATGCAAAATCTTAGCACGCATGTTTATGTAAAGTAGTTGTGCTTTACGGCAATTTGGCCGCAGATAGCTAATATGATTTTAGCACAAATTCAGGTGTGTTTCAACCGTACATCGAAATGTCTTGATTTTTGGCAAAATACACAATTTTGTTTGCACCCCTTCCGCAAGTGATAACAATTTCTCAAAACATTTTTTACCCATTGATGTATAAATCGCTCTTATTTTTCCCGTTGTTTGCTCCTGTGCAAACATATGTTAACGCTTTTGCTGCAAAGTCTGCTCTGTCCGCATTCCCGTTTCCCGGTAAAATTCATCCAATTCTCCCCGCTTTTTGATCACACGCACTTCCTCGGGCACTGCGCAAAAACCTGGCGATTTTTTCAGTTTGCCTGCGGGTACGGCTGTCCGCTTTTCTTCCGGCGGGCGTACCTGCCTGCCCGGTATATGCTGTACGCAGTCAAGCTGCAAGGCATTTACACCGCATATTCCTATCTCAGCGTCCGCGCCACTGTGGACTTGCCGCTGCCAGAAAATTCGATCCATGCAATTTTATTCCAGCTTCGCCTCCTTGCCCAGCGCCTTCTTTTTGCACTCACTTCAAAACCGCCAAAGAACATTTATTATATCAGCTACAAGGGGAAGTTGTCAAAAAAATTGCCAAAGAGATACAAATAGGCTATAATATAAAATAAAAAATTGTGTATTGAACGGTTTTTACCCCATTTGCACCCGGAAGGAGGTGGCAAGCACGGATACTTTACAGACAAATAGCACAACACAAACTGCTGAGATGCTCAAATTAGAGGGCGTTGTTGAGCATGTGATATACGAAAATCCGGATACCGGTTATGCCGTGTTTGAAGTGGATGCCGGTGGCACCGATATTGTGGTGGCAGGCAACGTGGGCAGCGTGGATAACGGTATGTCCATTACGGCGTATGGCTATATGGTCAACCACCCCAGCTATGGCGAACAGTTCCGTGCCGAAACCTGTGAGGCCAGCTTGCCGCAGGATACCGCGGCTTTGCTGAGCTACCTTTCCAGTGGGGTATTGCCCTATATCGGGCCTTCCACAGCAAAAAAGATTGTGGCAAAATTTGGGGCGGATACATTGAACGTCATCTCCGAAACGCCGGACAAACTCTGTGAGCTAAAAGGTATCACCCCGCAAAAGGCCGCCGCCATCTCCAACGAGTTCCGACGTATGTACGGTGTGCGGGAAGTGGTTGCCTGGATGGCCAAGTTTGGGCTTTCCGCCCAGATGGCTGTTACAGCCTACCGCGCGTTTGGCCCCGCCACGGTAGAAGCACTGAAAAAGAACCCCTACATGCTGTGCGGGGAGCCGCTGAACCTGAAATTCAGCCAGGTCGATGGTATCGCCGCCCAGCTGCAGGTAGGACAGGGCAGTGACCTGCGCATTGCCGCCGGGCTTTTGTACGCTTTGCGCCACAACGCCAACAACGGCCACACCTGCCTGCCCGCAGATAAGCTGATCGAAAGCACTGCGCGCTTTATCCGGGTTGAGCCGGATGCCGTAAAGGCCGGGCTGCAAAGCCTGTTGGAGCATGACGAAATGCGCGCCTGCACCTTTGACGGAACGAAATATATTTACCTGCCAGATCTGCTCAGCGCAGAGCAGGATATTGCTGCGCGGCTGGGGGAGCTTGCCACATTCCCGACAGAAAGCCCCAAAACGCTGGAAAGCGATATCCGCGTTTTGGAATTGACCCAAGGTTTTGAATATGCCCCTTTGCAGCGGGAAGCAATCCGCTTAGCACTCTCTTCCCGCGTAATGGTTTTGACCGGCGGTCCCGGTACCGGCAAAACCACAACGGTCAAAGCGATTCTGAATTTGTATGAAGGTATTTATGACCGGGTTGCCCTGTGTGCCCCCACCGGCCGCGCCGCCAAGCGGCTGACCGAGCTGACCGGCCACAGCGCTTCCACCATCCACCGATTGCTGGAAGTGGACTATTCTACCGGCAGCGTGCGTTTTATTCATAATGAAAAGAATCTTCTCCCGTTTGACGTTATCATTCTGGATGAGATGAGTATGGTAGATGCCAAACTGTTCCAGGCGTTGTTGGCCGCCGCGCGTTACCACTGCCGCATTATTATGGTAGGTGATGCCGACCAGCTGCCCAGCGTTGGCCCCGGCAGTGTGCTGGGGGAGATCTTGCAGGCAGACGTTCTGCCCACCGTACGGCTGAATGAGATCTTCCGCCAGGCGCAGAAAAGCATGATTGTACAGAACGCCCACCGCATTGTGGAAGGGCAGATGCCCATAAAAGGCGGGCGGGATGATGACTTTTTCATGATCGAATCCACCGGTCTTGCCTGCCAGAGGCTGATCTGCGACCTGGTCAGTACCCGGCTGCCCAAAAGTTATGGCTATGACCCCGTGCGGGACATCCAGGTGCTTTGCCCCACCAAGGTTGGCCCCACCGGGAGCGTAGAACTGAACCGCCGCCTGCAGGCCATTTTGAACCCGCCTGCACCGGATAAGCCGCAGATCATTTGGGAGCAAAGCGGCCGTGTGCTGCGCTGTGGCGACAAGGTAATGCAGATCAAAAACGATTATGACATTCCCTATGAGCGGGACGGTGCCGAAGCCGGTGTGGGTGCCTATAACGGGGATATGGGTATTATTACTGCCGTTGACCCCGAAAGCCGTGCTGTGACGGTACAGATGGATGACCGAAAGTATATTTACGGTGCTGACCAGCTTGCCGAGCTGGAACCCGCTTACGCTGTAACAGTGCACAAAAGCCAGGGTTCTGAATTTCCGGCCGTCATTATGCCTGTGGCAGATGTACCCGCGCGCCTTTGTTACCGCAACTTGTTGTACACCGGGGTTACCCGCGCACGCCGCCTGTGCATTCTGGCGGGAACCCGGCGCACCGAGCAGGCCATGGTGGATAATGTGCGCCAGAACATGCGTTACAGCGGGCTGCGCTACCTGCTGCGCGAGGCAGTCACTCCGGCTGAAAAACGCAGATGAAACAGAGAAAACGCATATCTCTGGATTGGCTGGACCGTGGGCGAACGGCTCTGGAACCGCTGCTGGCCCTTGCCTATCCGCGGCACTGCCCGCTATGCGGCACGGTACTTGAGCAAAGCGCCTGGAAAGCCGCCGTGTGCCGTTCCTGTATACCGGAAGCCAAGCGTCTGCGGCATCTTCCACCGCGTTTGCCTGTAACGGAGCACGCCTTTTACGCCGTCAACACCTGCGCAGCTGCCTTTTACTATGCAGACAGTGTGCGCCATGCTATCCTGCTTTGCAAGGAGAACGGCAACCCCTGGTATGCGCGAGAACTGGCGGATTTGATGGCTGTGCTGATTTTTGGCGCACGGCCCGCCCGTGCCCCAGGGTACCGCCCGGTATACGAGAATCTATCCGGCATTTCGCTGTACAGCGCCATTGTTCCGGTGCCGCCGCGCGTAAAGAAGAACCGCGCGGAAAATATGCCCCTTTTGCTAGCGCAGCGCCTTGGGCGCATCCTGCACATTCCGGTCATTCAGCCGCTGTGCCTGACCCGGCAGGTTTTACCGCAAAAATCGCTGGACCAGCAAAAGCGCTTTGCCAATGTCAAGGATGCTTACGCCTGCCGTACTGGGGTTGACCTTTCCGGAATGCGGCTGCTGTTGCTGGATGATGTAATCACCACTGGTGCCACCATCTCTGCCTGCGCCAAAGCGCTATTGGAGGGTGGCGCTGTGAGTGTGGACGGCGTGTGTGTTGCAGCGACGGAACTGATGCCCAAAAGCCACGGTGCCACCGGAACACCAAAAGAAAGCAAATAACTTTTATCTGCCGGATGGTTGATGGCAATTCACAATAGATAACAAAGTGCTGCTTCTGGCAGCAAGGAGTACCAGATAAACATGAAGCAATATGATATCGGCCTTGATCTTGGCACAACTTCCATTATCATTGCCACACAGGAACAGGGAGTTGTGTTCCATCAGCCCAGCATTGGTGCTGTTGATACCCGCAGCAGCACCATTCTGGCAGTTGGGGACAAAGCCCTGCGCATGGTGGGGCGTGTGCCTTCTTATATTGATATCATCCGCCCTTTGCGGGACGGTATTATTCAGGACCACCGCATGACAAACGAACTAATCGTGCGGTTTATCAATGAGGTATGCCGTTCGCGCATCATCAAGCCACGCGTATCGGTCTGCGTTCCGGCAGCCATTACCGGCATTGAAGCTGACGCCGTGGTAGAAGCCGTCATGGCAGCCGGGGCACGGCAGGTTTTCCTTGTGGATGAGCCTGTCGCCGCCGCCCTTGGCGCAGGGCTGGATATCCGCAAACCCATGGGCTGCATGGTGATTGATATCGGCGGCGGCTCCACGGATATCGCCGTGATCAGCATGGGTGGGCGGGTGCGCGCCGCCAGCCTGCCGGTCGCCGGCAACGCTTTTGACCAGTGCATTGCCCAGTATGTTCAGGAAAAATTCAACATTGCCATCGGCCCTCTAACCGCCGAAGCGCTGAAAAAGCAGGTTGCCTGCTGCACCAAAAGCGAGTTTGAGGGTGTAATGGAGATCCGTGGTCATTCCTGGGAGACCAACCTGCCCGCCCGCCGCCTTGTCTATACGCGGGACCTGTACCTGCCCGTGCAGGAACTGGCCGCCCGCATTGCCGCCACTGCCCGCAATGTATTGGAAAGCACCCCGCCGGAACTGGCCGCTGATGTTGCCAAGAACGGCATTCTGCTGACTGGCGGCGGCTCCATGCTGCGTGGCCTGGCTGGTTACATTGCCGGGGAGCTGCATGTGGATGTTGCCATCGCACCAGACCCCATCAACTGTGTGGCACGCGGAACCGCAGCCAGCTTAACGCTGGGCCAATACCTGACAGCCGGTTTCCGCGATGCCACCCCCAGAGCGTGGCATAACCGGCTGCAATCCCCAGAAGGTTTTTCCAATTAAAGCGCAGCTTTTGTGCAGGTTGTAAAAAGTATGATTTTCTGCGGATACCTCCGCCAGCCTACTTTTCTATCCGGCAAAAGTGTGCTATACTATACAGCGTTTGCCAAAATTCCCAGCCCTGCATGGTTCCGGGCTGGTTCTGCCATATAATATAAGGACAGGTTCATTATGCCCGATACCATTACCACTGAATTTCTGGCCCTGCGGGACCGCTATATCGCTTCCTGCTTTACTAAGCTGAACCCGGTGCAGCAGCAGGCTGTGTTTACCACCGAAGGCCCGCTGCTGATCCTGGCAGGTGCAGGCTCCGGCAAAACCACCGTTCTGGTCAACCGCATTGCCAATATCATCCGTTTTGGCCGCGCCTATGGCTCCAAAGAGGTCAGCCGCCCGGTTACGCAGAGTGATCTGGAGCAGCTGCGCACTGCCATTATGTGCAGCCAGCCGGTGCCGCAGTCCCTGATGCCGCTGATGAGCGTTGCCCCGGCCCGCCCATGGAACGTGCTGGCCATTACCTTTACCAACAAAGCCGCCGGGGAGCTGAAAGAGCGCCTGAAAGCCATGCTGGGCGACACAATGGGCGGGGATGTATTTGCCTCCACTTTCCACTCTGCCTGTGTACGGATCCTGCGCCGCGATGCCGAGCGCATCGGCTTCCCCAAAAGCTTTACAATTTACGATTCTGATGACCAGCAGCGCGTCATCAAGCAGATCTACAAAGAGCTGATGATCGATGACAAGTTCCTGCCGGTCAAATCAGCCATCTCCCAGATCAGCGGTTACAAAGATAAACTTCTTTCCGCCAAAGATGTCGCCGCCGAAGCGCCGCGCGATACCAAGGCTGCTCTGATTTCCAAAATCTATACCGCCTATTCCAACCGGCTGCGCACGGCTGGTGCCATGGACTTTGACGATCTGATTTTCCATACCGTGCAGATGCTGAAAACCGATGCCGAAGCGCGGGAATACTACCAGCAGAAGTTCCGCTATGTGGTGGTGGACGAATACCAGGATACCAGCGTGGCCCAGTTCCACCTGGTGCGCCTGCTGGCCGGTGGTTCCAACAATGTATGCGTTGTTGGTGATGACGACCAGAGTATTTACAAGTTCCGCGGCGCTACCATTGAAAACATCCTGAACTTTGAAAAAGTTTTTGCCGGGGCTAAAACCATCCGCCTGGAGCAGAATTACCGTTCCACCTCCAACATTCTGAATGCGGCCAACAGCGTTATCAAAAACAACAACGGCCGCAAGGGCAAGACCCTGTGGACCCAGAACGGCGATGGTGACAAAGTTCACCATTATACGGCTGCTTCGGAGCAGGATGAGGCCAGCCATGTGGCCGAGGTTATTGGCCAGAACCTGAAAAATGGTGCTTCCTTAAAAGACCATGCCGTTTTGTACCGTATGAATGCGCAGTCCAACCCCATCGAAACTTATTTTGCCCGTGCCGGTATCCCGTACCGCATTGTGGGTGGCCAACGCTTCTTTGACCGCAAGGAAGTCAAGGATATCAACTCTTACATGGCCGTTGTGGTCAACCCGCGGGACGACGTGCGCCTGCGCCGCATCATCAATGAACCTGCACGAAAGATTGGTGCCACCACCATTGATAAGATCGGGGAACTGGCCGCTGCCAACGGCGTGCCGATGATGGAGATCATCCGGGAGGCTTCTTCTTATCCCGCACTGGGCCGTGCCGCCAGCGCGCTGAACGCGTTTTACTCCATGTACCGTGAACTGTGTGATCTTTCCGTCACCCTTCCGCTGGATGAATTTGCTGGTGAAGTGATCCGCAAGACCGGATACGAAGCCATGCTGAAAGCGCAGAAAGAAGAGGGCGAGACCCGGCTGGAAAACTTGGGCCAGTTGATTTCTTCCGTAAAGACTTATGCAGAGCAGAACGGGGAAGACGCAACCCTTTCCGGTTTCTTGGAAGAAGTTGCCCTGATTGCAGACCTTGATTCCTATGATGAAGATGCTGATTCCGTTACCCTGATGACGATGCACAGCGCCAAGGGCCTTGAATTCCCGTATGTGTTTATCATTGGTATGGAGGATGGCGTTTTCCCCGGTGACCTTGCTCGCTACAGCGAGGAAGAAATGGAAGAGGAGCGCCGCCTGTGCTATGTCGGTATTACCCGCGCCAAGAAAGAGCTGTATCTTTCTTCCTCCCGCAGCCGTATGATTTTCGGCCAGACGCGCCGCAACCCGCCTTCCTGCTTTTTGGATGAGATTGACCCCAATGTGATGGACGAAACCGAAAGCCCAGAGCTTGCTTACAGCGGCGGTTTTGGCGCCGGGTACGGCAGCTACAGCACCAATGTTCCCGGCGGGCGCAGCGGATACTCCGGGGCTTCCCGCGGGTATCTGAACAGTGAATACAACCGCGGCGGCTTTGGCAGCAAGTATGCCGGCGGCTTCCAAAGTGGGTTTGCTTCCGGCGGGCACGAAAGCCCGAACTACCCCGGCGGCCGCCACACGGTCCAAAGCAGTAGCTTTGGCGCCGGGTATGGCAGCAGCCGCGTCAACCATCATTCTGGTGCTCCGGTTGCTCCGGCGGGTGGTGGCGTTACCACTGCGCCCGCCGCACCCGCACGCAAAAAGGCCGCCAACTTTGCAGCCGGGGACCTTGTGGACCACAAGGTGTTTGGCCGCGGCAAGGTGCTGAAAGTAACGCCGGTTGCGGGAGACTGTATTGTAGAAATCCAGTTTGACCGCGTTGGCATCAAAAAAACAATGGCCAATTACGCCCCGCTGACCAAGCTGACCAGCGAAGAATAAACCACTGATAAAAAAGGAAAAGAGGGAACGGGCCCATGCTTGTAACATTGATCGCCCACACCAATGACCCCGAAAAGACCATTGCCGCAGCCGCCAAGCTGTGCTATTCTGATGCACATATCGAAACCCTGCTGGATGGCCTAACACCGGAAAAGACCGCAGCCTTTTTGCAAAAGCTGAATGACTTCGGCCACGCCAGCCCCATTGAACATGCCAGCTTTACCTTTGGCATTGAGGGCGTTTCCCGCACCTTTCTGGCACAGGTCACCCGCCACCGCATTGCAAGTTTCAGTGTGCAGAGCCAGCGCTATGTGCGGCTGGAAGATTTCCGTTATGTGATTCCCCCGGAAATTGAGGCTGACCCTGCGGCCAAAGCGGCTTTTATTGATGCAATGAACGCCGATGCCAAACACTACCTGGAGCTGGTCAAAGCACTGGAAGAAAAGCATACCCACACCTTGATGGAGCAGGGCATGCCGGAAAAGACCGCCCGCGCCAAAGCCAGCAAAATGGCAAACGAGGACGCCCGCTTTGTATTGCCCAACGCCTGCGAGACAAAAATGGTAATGACCATGAACTGCCGCAGCCTGAACAACTTTTTCAACCTGCGCTGCTGCAACCGTGCCCAGTGGGAGATCCGCGCCGTTGCCGATGAAATGCTGCGCCTTGTATACCCGCTTGCGCCGCATGTTTTTGCCGCAGCTGGTCCCCGCTGCCTGGCGGGTCCCTGCCCGGAGGGCGGTATGTGCTGCGGCAAGCAGAACGCCGTGCGTGATAAATATGCAACACTGAAACAGGAGGCTGAAAACCATGGGTAAACTGATTATTTTTGAAGGCCTGGATGGTTCCGGCAAGGGCACACAGGCAGAACTTGCCTGCCAGAATTTGCATAAAAAAGGGTATGACCCGCTGAAAATCAGCTTCCCAGATTATGACAGTCCGTCCTCCGCACTGGTCAAGATGTATCTTTCCGGCGAGTTCGGCCAGCGCCCGGATGACGTGAACGCTTATGCAGCTTCAACGTTTTATGCTGTTGACCGCTTTGCCAGCTACAAAACCAAGTGGGGCAATGTCTACCGCCAGAATGGGCTAATCATCTCTGACCGTTACACCACCTCCAATGCTGTTCACCAATGTTCCAAACTGCCGCCGATGCACTGGGATGGTTTTCTGGAATGGCTGTTTGAGTTCGAGTACAAAAAGCTCGGCCTGCCTGCGCCGGATGCGGTTGTATACCTTGCGGTTGATCCCGATGTCAGCCAGCGCCTGATTGCGCAGCGCTACCACGGCGATGAAAGCAAAAAAGATATTCAGGAACGCGATACCGAATACCTAGCCCGTTCCCGCGCCGCCGCTGAATACTGCGCACGCAAGCTGGGCTGGCACCGCATTGAGTGTACCACAACGGTAGACGGCCAGAAAACCATCCGCACGCCGGAGGATATTCAGTCCGAGGTGATGGCATACCTGGAGCGGATTTTGAGCTAAAACCGTTGGCAGCAAAAGCTCACACGTTGAATACGGCAAGGAGGGGATAGAACATGCTTTGCAAAGCAACGGAAGCTGATTTGGAGCAGATGGTTGCGTTCCGCCGCAAAACGTATGGCGGAACCCGCCAGGATGCTTTGGACTGGCTTTGTGGAATTGTGGGGTTGGATAATATCCTGATCCTTGCCCGGGACCCGGCCCCCGGTGCAAAGCCCATCCCGGCCGCCATGATTGGTGCGGTTCCAGTGGAATGCGGGCACCACCACGGCGTATGGCTCTGCTGCATGGCAACGGACCCGTCCCTGCAGGGGCGCGGGCTGATGCCCAAACTGCTGGCAACCTGCCTGCGCGCCTTTGCCGCCAAAGGGTGTGATTTCGCTGTGGCGGCACCGCAAAGCACGCGGGCCGCAAAAGCGTTTTCCCAGCTGAATTTTCAGGGGCGCTTCCCGCTGCGCATCATCCGCAAGCCCATCGAACACAATTTGTGGGCACGAGCAGAGTTTGATAACCTGACTGTCCGCAAATTGATCGACACCCGCATGCGCTACCAGCCCGCCTGCATCGCCCTGCCGGAAAGCAGCATGAACACCATGATCACCCGGCTCTACCGCCGCGGTATGACCATTGTTTCCAACCAGCGCGGTTACGGCCTCTATTGCCAGGAAAAGGACGAGCTGCTTTTTATGGAGCTGCAGGCCGATAACGACCATTCGGCTGATATTCTGCTGCAGGCCGCGCGGGAACATACTGGTCTGACCCAGGCACGGCTGCTGCTGGCCGAAAACCAGTTTTTGTACCTGGGCGAGGGTAAGCGCTGTGGTTACGGCATGATTTGCTACCTTGGGCAGCCGTTCCCCGTTACGGACGTTTATTTCCGCCTGTTGCTGTAAGACCGTGCATACGTGAAACAGGGCAGTTCTGCTGCCTGGTAAAGGAGATTTGGAATGAAAATCAATCGTGGTGATTCCCAGGACAAGGGCTCGCAGTCGCGCCAGGCTTATCATGCTGCGCCAGCCCCTGCACCAAAGCGCCCGGCACAGCCTGATCCTGACCCGCAGGACCTGTACGAAGACGCCGAAGGCCCGGACGAGTACGCAGAGGATGACGATGATGAACCCGTCCGCCGCCGTTTTCCCATTGGGCTTGTGGTTCTTGTTGTCATTTTGGCTATCGTCGGCATCGGCGGCTGGAAAGTGTTCCAGTTCTACGGCGAAGTTGCCGGCAACGGCGAACTTGGCCCGGAGCAGACCGTTACCATTGAACAGGGTTCCACTGTTGCAGACATCACAAACGTTTTGAAAGAGGATGGCGTCATCCAGTATGACTGGCTGTTCAAGCTGTATGCCAAATACAGCGGCCGCGCTTCCGGTTTGCAGTATGGCGATTTTACCCTGCGCTCCGGCATGGATTATAACACGATCCTGAAAACCCTCAGCGTGCAGCAGGTCAAGCGCAAGACCATTACCATCACATTCCCCGAAGGCTACACAGCCGTTGCTATTGCCCAGAAGATGGAAGAAAATGGCTTGTGCTCGGTGGATGATTTCCTTGCCTGCGCCAACGGCGAGGATGGTTCCGATTTCAGCCAGTATGATTTCTGGAATGCCATCCCGGATACCGAAGGCCGCCTGATGAAGTGCGAGGGCTACCTGTTCCCGGACACTTACGAGTTCTTCACCGATGACTCGGTCTATAATTACGTCAACACCTTCTATAAGGAATTCGACGTCAAAACTTCCGACCTGTGGGATACCATCAACGAAAAGGGCACCACAATGAATGATGTTGTCATTCTGGCCAGCTTTATTCAGGAAGAAGCCGGTATGCCCGCAGAAGACGCCAAGGTTTCCGCCTGCTTCCACAATCGTTTGGAATCCGATGACCCGCAGTGGGCAGAGCATAAGCTGGAATCCAATGCCAGCAGCTATATCATGAACGATAGCGACAATAACTACCTGTGGAATTCGCCCACCGCCGTTTATTACGGCTGGCCGGAACAGGGTGCTATTCCGGATGATGTGCTTGCTCATTACGACACCTACCGCATCAGCGGCCTGCCCGCCGGTGCCATCACCAATCCCGGTATTGATGCCATTGCCGCCGCGCTGAATCCCGACCAGGAATATCTGGACGAAGGCTATTATTTCTTTGTTACCGGCAACCCGAACGGCGACCACCCTGGCGAATATTTCTATGCCAAAACGGCAGACGAACACCATCAGAACTGCATCATCGCTGGTTGGGGCTGATAAAAGCTGAACTTCACTGAACAAAGGAGCCGTTATCTTATGTTGTCCTGTCCGGAACTGCTGTCGCCTGCCGGCAGCCTTGAAGCCCTGAAATATGCCGTCATGTATGGTGCCGATGCCGTATACTGCGCACTGCCGCGCTTTGGTATGCGCGCCGCACCGGTCAACCTGACCATTGGCGAGCTTCATGATGGCTGCATTTTTGCCCATGCTCGCGGCAAAAAAGTATACCTGACCCTGAACAACCTGCCCACCAACGATGAGCTTTCCGAGCTGCCGCAGTATATCAAGGACGCGGCCGAAGCCGGGGTGGATGCCTTTATCATTGCGGACCTTGGCGTACTGAGCCTTGCCAAACAGTATGCTCCGGATGTGGATGTGCATTTTTCCACCCAGGCAGGCATCACCAATTATGCTGCTGCAACCATGGCCTACAACCTGGGCGCCAAGCGTGTGGTGCTGGCGCGCGAGCTGACCCTGACCGATATTGCCCAGATCCGCGATAACACCCCGCCGGAGCTGGAACTGGAAGCCTTTGTGCACGGCGCCATGTGCATGAGCGTATCTGGCCGTTGCCTGCTTTCCAGCTATATGACCGGGCGCAGCGGCAACCGCGGCGAATGTGCCCAGCCCTGCCGCTGGAAATACTATCTTGTAGAAGAAAACCGCCCCGGCCAGTATATGCCCATTGGCGAAAATGAGGAAGGCAGCTATATCCTGAACGCCAATGACCTATGCACCGCACCGTTTTTGGATCTGATCTGCAAGGCTGGTGTGGATTCTCTGAAAATTGAGGGGCGCGCCAAAACGTTCTATTACGTTGCGTCCGTTACCGCCGCTTACCGCAAAGCGCTGGACCAGTACCTGGCAAACCCCGCCAGTGATACGTTTGATTTACCGGATTCCGTGCTGGACGAGCTGAACCGTACCAGCCACCGCCATTATTCACCCGGTTTCTATTTTGGCAAAGAGAAAGCCCTGCAGACGCCCAGCCATACTTATGTGCGGGATTGGGATTTCATCGGCACTGTGGATTCGTGGGAAGACGGCGTTGCCCATTGCACCCAGCGTAGCAAGTTCTGCCTGGGGGATTCGCTGGAAATTTTGCAGCCAGATGGTTCGGTCGTGCCCGTAACCCCTGAATGGATCAAAAACGCGGAAGGGGAAGCGGTGGATGCCACCCCGCACCCGATGATGCAGTATACCATTCCCTGTGCCACGCCCTTGATGCCGTACAGCCTGCTGCGGATGCAGAAAAGGCAGTAAATTTCCATTTATCTATTTGCAACAACCAAAAGCCCCACCTGCCGGATGCAGAATGTTCTGCCCGGCAGGCGGGGCTTTTTTATTTTTATTCTTTACTTTTAGCATTTTCGCCGGGCACTGCGGCAGTATTACAACAAGCTTTGCCTTGTCATCGAAAAAAACACAGACTAAAATTTTTTCCATTACTATAAGTCAAGCAAAAGCAGCGAAACCGCCTTTTCCAGCAGGAAATGGCAAAGTAGAATTTTCACAAAAAACAGTCCACTTCAAACCATGGAATGCCGGATGTTATGCCGCTATACTAATAGCATAAGGCAGTTCGCCTGATTCGTATTTTACCAAAAAGGAGAGAAAGATGCAAACCTGTTATCTTGCTGTAGATATCGGAGCATCCAGCGGCCGGCACATTATTGGCACCGTGGAACATGGTGTTATGGCCCTGCATGAAGTCTACCGCTTTGAAAACCGCCTGATTGAAAAGAACGGTCACCTTTGCTGGGATATGGAAGGCCTGGTTCAGAATGTGATCGAGGGCCTGAAAGCCGCCCACGATGCAGGCTATACGCCCACAACGGTCGGTATTGATACCTGGGCTGTTGACTTTCTGCTTCTGGATGCCGATGGTGCCCCTATCGGGGACCCCGTTGCTTACCGCGATGGCCGCACCGCCGCCATGCGGGAGGAACTGGAACCCATTCTGCCGTTTACAAAACTTTACGCCCGTACCGGCATCCAGTACCAGTCGTTCAACACGGTTTACCAACTGTGTGCCTTAAAGAAAGAGCACCCGGAACAGCTTGCCGCTGCCGAGCATTTTTTGATGGTGCCGGATTACCTGAATTACCGCCTGACCGGCGTGATGGCCAACGAGTACACCAATGCTTCCACCACTGCCCTGGTGGGCGCTATAAGCAAGGATTGGGACGATGAAATCATCAACCGGCTTGGTCTGCCGCGCAAAATCTTTGGCAGAATCAGCACCCCCGGCACCAAACTGGGGAATTTGAGCTCCGCCGTCAAGGATTATGTCGGCTTTGATTGCACCGTCGTACTGCCTGCTACACATGATACCGGCTCCGCCTTTTTGGCTGTTCCCGCAAGGGATGATAAGACCGTTTATCTTTCCAGCGGCACATGGAGCCTGCTGGGTGTGGAAAACAAAGACCCCATCACGACCCCTGCCAGTATGCAGGCCAACTTTACCAACGAGGGCGGCTATGAATACCGCTACCGTTACCTTAAGAACATTATGGGCCTGTGGATGATCCAGTCTGTGCGGCGTGAACTTGGCGAGCAGACCGGAACCCGCCCGTCTTTCCCGGAATTGATTGCCGCCGCGCAGGAAGCCAGCAGCTTTGCCGGGATCGTATCCACCGGGGATGACCGTTTCCTTGCACCGAAATCCATGATTGAAGAGGTCAAGGCTGCCTGCAAAGACGGTGGAAAGCCGGTACCCGCCACCACCGGCGAAGTAATGCAGACCATTTACAACTCGCTTTCGCATGATTATCAGGCCGCTATTCAAGAGCTGCAAAGCCTGACCGGCAAAGAATATACCAGCATCAACATTGTGGGCGGCGGCAGCCAGGATATGTACCTGAACCAGATGACCGCAAATGCCACCCAGCTGCCCGTGTTTGCAGGCCCTACCGAGGGTACCGCCCTTGGCAACCTGATGGTGCAGATGATCCGCGCAGGGGAGTTCAAAGACCTTGCGGATGCACGCGCTGCCATTAAAAAGTCCTTTACCATTTTGGAATGTAATCCGCAATAAATTTTATTACAGGGGGTAAAATTCATGTTAGTTGAAACCAAAGCCCGCGTTGGCGTGTTTGCCATTGCCCTGGGTGCCTATCTGCCGCAGTTCCCAACTCTGGTTCCTGAATTTGAGGGTCAGTATGCCGCTTTCAAAAAGACCATTCCCGATACCGTTGAGGTCATTGACGGCGGCATTGTTACCACCAAAGAGCAGTCCATGGCAGCGGGCGATAAGTTCCGTGCCGCAGACGTTGACCTGGTTATTCTGCAGCTGCTGACCTATGCAACCTCTTACAACATGCTGCCCGCCGTGCGCGATCTGGATGTACCCGTTGTACTGGTCAATGTGCAGAAGAAGAAAGCCCCGGATTATGCCAACACCGATACGCCGACCTGGCTGGGTGAGCTGTACGCCTGCGGTGCTGTTGGTGAAATGGTTGCCGACCTGGAACGCGCCGGTAAGCGCCATGCCGTTATCACCGGCGTGGTTGAGGGCGGTGACCCCGGTGTGCAGGCTGAAATTGAAGATTGGTGCCGTGCTGCACAGGTGCGCCGCCGCTTCCGCGATACCAACCTTGCCCAGATCGGCCGCCCGTACCCCGGCATGATGGACCTGTACATTGATGAGACCAACCTGTACAACCGCATGTGGCTTTACACCAAGCAGTTTGACTGGGAAAAAATGTGGGCCATTGCCGATAACATCACCGATGAAGAAGCGATTCGTGCCAAGGCACAGGATATCCTGGATACCTTTGATATTGAGGGCGGCGGCACGATCGAAAAGGTCTGGGATATGGCCCGTTATGTTGTTGCCTTTGAGCAGTGGGTCAAGGACGAAAAGATTGCGTTTGTGGCTTCCCACTACGACGGCTTTGCCAAGGGCGTAGCCGGTAAGCTGGATTCCATGCTGATTCCTGCATTCTCGATGCTCATCAAACAGGGAACTGCCTGCGCGGTTGAGGGCGATATCAAGGTTTCGATGGCAATGTCCATCCTGAAAACCATTGCGGGCTGCGGCCAGCTGAGCGAGATGTACTCCATCGACTTCAACGAGGATATCTGCATCATCGGCCATTCCGGCTCCGGTGATGCCGATATCTCCAAGGCAAAAAAGCCGACCATGAAGATCGTGCCCGTGTTCCACGGCAAGACTGGTGGCGGCTATCTGACCCAATTCTATCCGCCGGTTGGCGATGTGACCTATCTGGCCATCACGCAGGATAAGGACGGCCACTTCAAGTTTGTGGTTGCCGAGGGTGTCAATGAACCTGGCCCCATCTTTACCTTTGGCGATACCAACATGCGTACCCGCTTCAGCTGCGGTGCGCGTGAGTTCTGCAACCGCTGGAGCGAAGCCGGCCCCACCCACCACATGGCAGCAGCCACTGGCCGCCACATTGATACCATCCTGAAAGTGGCAAAGATCTTTAATGTCCCTGTTGATATCATCACGCGGTAAGCCGCAGGCAACAGTTACGATAAAAGGCAATGGAGTAAAGGAGCAGTATTATGAGCACGATTTATGATGTAGCAAACGTAAAAGGTTTTATCCGTATGTGCAACGACGGCTGGCTGCAGGGCTGGCATGAGCGCAACGGCGGCAACCTGACCTACCGCATGACCGAGGAAGATGTTGCCGCATGCCGTCCTTTCTTTGACGAAACTCCGCGCGAGTGGGTCAACATGGGCGTTCAGGCTGATAACCTGGCCGGGGAATATTTCATCACCACCGGTTCCGGCAAGTTCTTCCGCAATGTGGAGCCGGACCCTATCCACAGCATCGGCATTGTTGAGATCAATGATAAGGGCGACAGCTGGCGCATTGTCTGGGGCCTGGCCGATGGCGCAAAGCCGACTTCCGAGTTTCCCAGCCACTTTATGAACCACAGCGTGCGCAAGGCCGCCACCAACGGTGCCAACCGCGTGATCTACCACTGCCATGCTACCAACGTAATTGCCCTGACCTACATTCTGCCGCTGACTGACCGTGATTTTACCCGTGCTTTGTGGCAGAGCGCTACTGAATGCCCGGTCGTTTTCCCAGAGGGTGTCGGCGTCTGCCCCTGGATGGTGCCCGGCGGTGCTGACATTGCCATGGCTACCAGTGAGCTGATGAAAAAATACCAGGCTGCCATTTGGGCACAGCACGGTCTGTTTGCTTCCGGCCCCGATTTTGATATCACTTTCGGCCTGGCCCACACGATTGAAAAGAGTGCTGAGATCTATGTCAAAGTTCTCTCCATGGGCGGCGGCCTGATCCGCCAGACCATCACCGATGATGACCTGCGTGCCATTGCCCATGATTTTGGCGTTCAGCTGAACGAGGAATTCCTCGACTGATTTATTCTGACATTCTCTATATTTCCCTACATATGCCTTCCGGTATTGCAGCCCTCCTGTGTGCCGGAGGGCTTTTTTGTATTGCACTTGCTTTTTGCCCAAACCTGCGCTATGCTGAAAGAAAAGCAGGGGAGGCATTATGCACCATGTTCTTTAACCACCGCAAAACCTGCGCCGCGTTGCAGCCGCCGCCGGGCCTTGGCCCGGCGGATATTGCAACGCAAAGCAGCATTTGTACAGGTGAAACCATCATCGGCTTCCGCCAGCCCGGCACGGACCGGCTTTTGCAGGCTGTTGTTGTGCACAGCCCACAGGATGTTGCCGATTTTTATCGTTCTTATGGGTTTTCTGCTCCGGAAGGAGAGAATTCCATCCCACGCACTGTTTGATATAGTTTTGTCAATCTCGCCTGATATTTTTGCGTCAAACGCATGAATTTTTGCGTTTTTAGCCAGTTCAGACTTTTTTTGCGCAAAAAACATATGTTTTGTCCTTGCACCATTTGCAAATAATTCAAATCGTGCTATAATTGTATCTGTACTAGCGTGTGCGGGATCCACGGATACCCGGCACCAGATTGATACGGAGGTATTATCATGGACGTTTTTGAAAATTTTAAAAATCAGTTGAAAGCAAATCCTAAAACCATCGTATTTACTGAGGGCACTGATGCCCGTATCCTGTCCGCAGCATCCAAGCTGCTGGCTGGCAAGATTTTGAACGTTTTGCTGCTGGGCAACCCGGAAGCAGTCAAAAAGGCTGCTGCTGAGGGCGGCTTTGACATTACCGGCGCAGAGATCTGCGACCCGACCTCTTACCCTGAATTTGACGCAATGGTTGCCAAAATGGTTGAACTGCGCAAGGGTAAGATGACCGAGGAGCAGTGCCGCGCTGCACTGTCCAAGTCCAACTACTTCGGCACCATGCTGGTCAAGATGGGTAAGGCTGACTGCCTGCTGGGCGGCGCTACCTATTCTACCGCTGATACCGTTCGCCCGGCTCTGCAGCTGATCAAGTGCAAGCCCGGCATCAAGTCCGTCAGCTCCTGCTTCATTATGGTCCGCGGCGACGAGAAGCTGGCGATGGGCGACTGCGCCATCAATATCGATCCTTCTGAGGATGAAATCGTCGAGAGCACCGTTGAGACTGCTCATACCGCTGAGATTTTCGGTATCGACCCGAAGGTTGCTCTGCTGAGCTACTCCACCAAGGGTTCCGGCAAGGGCGAGACCGTTGATAAGATGCGCAACGCCACCCTGCGCGTTCAGGAAGCACATCCCGAACTGAAGGTTGACGGTGAACTGCAGTTTGACGCCGCCGTTGCACCGGAAGTTGGCAAGCTGAAGGCTCCCAACTCCACCGTTGCTGGCGAAGCTAACGTCTTTATCTTCCCGAACATCAACGCCGGCAACATCGGCTATAAGATCGCACAGCGTCTGGGCGGCTTTGCTGCATACGGCCCCATCCTGCAGGGTCTGAATGCTCCCATCAACGACCTGTCCCGTGGCTGCGATGCTGAGGAAGTCTACAAGATGAGCCTCATCACTGCTGCTCTGATCTGAGATTGCCGCGTAGAACTTAAACGTACATAAAAACCGCCACGAACCTGTTAGATTGGTTCGTGGCGGTTTTGTTATATTGTTTGGTTCAAATTGCTAAGGCAACACCGCACAATTCCCGCCTTGCGGCTTAAGCACCGCTCCGGCAGCTGCGGCACGGCATCTGCGTTGCCAAAATGCTCGATAAGACATCCAGTATTATCTGCGCTTTTGGCTTGGCATCTGCCGTACCTCGCTCGCCGTATCGGCACTTAGAATTATGCGGTATTGCCCTAACTTGGGCACTTGATGAGCTGTTTCTGCCAAATCAGGATTTGCCTTTCTGCAGCGGCATTTTTTCCAGGTAAACGCTGGTGGAAGGGAAGGCGAAGTCGCATCCATCCCGCTTCATCAGGTCCATGATGGCCAGATTCATGCGGCTTTTCAGTTGTAAATAGCCCGTATAATCCACCGCCGTCACATAGCAACGTACCAGAATATCCATGCTGGAAGCACTAAATTCATTCAGGGTAACAGTCATTGCGTCCGAGCTGATCTGTGCATCCGCACTGAGCAGTTCTTTCAGATCTGCACACAGCGTTTCAACTTTTTCGCGCGGGATATCATAGGTGACACCGATCGTAAACTGCCACAGTCGGTTAGTCCGGTCAGCAACATTCTGGATGTATTCGCCACACACCTTGGAGTTTTCTACCGTAATCACTGCATGGTCCGGCGTGCGGATACGGGTGGAGCGGAACGAGATATCTTCCACCGTGCCCTCATAGCTGCCCAGAATCACATAGTCACCAATGCCAAAGGGATGTTCCAGCACCAGCGCTACCCCTGCAATCAGGTTTGTCATGGTGGACTGCGCCGCCAGGGTAATACCGATACCGGCAACGCCAGCTCCTGTCAGCAGGCCGGTAACGGGAATGCCCAATGCATCCAACACCGCAATGCCCGCCACAACGCCTACAACAGCTCGGAAGATATTTTCAAAAAAGCGCCCCATTGTGCGGTTGGTAGCAATATCCAGTTTGTTTTCTGCGCTACGCAGCAAAAGGCGGCACACAGGGGCAGCCATCCATGCGCCCCAGGCAATCAGGCAGATTGCGGTTACCTGCATGATGCGCGCCAATACGCTGCGGTATGTGGGGGTGTTCAGTTCCAGCGGCAAAACCCACAGTGCAGCATAAATAAACACGGCGCGCAGCAAGATCGTTGTTGGGCGCAGGTAGCTATCCAGAATGATGCTGATCCACTGCGGCTGATGTGGACGGAATTTTTCAATCAGTTTGCCCGCAATTCTGCGGTAAACCAGTGGGGCAAACAGCGCCAGCAGCACAAAAAGCGCCATCGGGGCCACCGCCGTGACAATGCTCAACAGCGAAATCTCTCCTATTTCCATTGCAACCTCCATTTTCTATAAGGCAATACCGCATAATTCTAAGTACCGATACGGCGAGCGAGGTGCGGCAACTGCTAAGCCAAAAGCGCAGATAATACTGGATGTATTATCGAGCATTTTGGCAACGCAGATGCCGTGCCGCAGCTGCCGGAGCGGTGCTTAAGCCGCAAGGCGGGAATTGTGCGGTGTTGCCCTAAACCTCCTGAGTGTACCAAGCAGCAGGGAAACACCACCCAGTCTCCAAATTTATTTTTGTCAATTATAGCACACCCTCTTGCAATTTGTAAAACCTGTGCTATACTCAAAGCTAGAAAGTCTGTTTCAGGGCGGGGTGCAATTCCCCACCGGCGGTAAATGGCATTGCCACAAGCCCGCGACCGGCTGTTGATGCAGCCGCTGATCCGGTGTGATTCCGGGGCCGACGGTATAGTCCGGATGAAAGAAACGGAAAGCTGTTCTATTTGCTTTTCTGCGCCCTGTTGTAAGTATAGCTTGCAACAGGGCGTTTTTATTTGCAATTATCAGCCTCCCGAAGCTGTTACTGGCTTTCCAAATCATTTTATTTGGGGCCGCGCCCCCAGGGAGGTATTTTTTATGAAAACCAAATTCAACACCCGCGTATTAACCGGAACCGCCATGCTTGCTGCCGTTGCCACAGTATTGATGTATATGGAGTTTCCCATTCCCATCATGCCCGCCTTTATCAAGCTGGATGTTTCGGAACTGCCAGCCCTGATTGCCAGCTTTGCTTACGGCCCGGTTGCCGGTATTGTGGTGTGCCTGATCAAAAACCTGATCAAACTGCCCAGCACCAGCACCGCTGCGGTGGGGGAGCTGTTTAATTTTGTGATGGGCGCTCTGTTTGTCGGCGTGGCCGGTATGGTATACCGTTTTAAGAAAACCCGCAGCGGCGCTATCCTGGGCGCAGTGCTCGGTGCTTTGGTTATGGCAATCGTCAGCGTTCCGTACAACTACTTCATCGTCTATCCGGCCTATGTGGTCATGTATCATCTGCCGCTGGATGCCATCATCGGCATGTACCAGGCCATTAACCCGAATGTCAATGGCCTTTTGAACTGCCTGCTGGTGTTCAACCTGCCGTTCACTTTCTTCAAAGGGATGCTGGACGCCGTAATCTGCTTTGCAATTTACAAGCCGCTTTCGCCCATTCTGCATGGCCGCAACAGCGGTGGCAAAAGCGTAACCGCTTAATTGCTGCTGATTGGGCAGCCATCATTGGTCATTTTTACCCGTTTTGACAAAAGTTCAATCCATTTTGTGCAAAGCTGACAATTTGCCCAACGCCACATCGTTGACTTTGCCGGTTGCCTATGGTAACATAAGCACGTTACATCAGAATAGCAACTTATCAAGAGTGGCAGAGGGAACAGGCCCTATGAAGCCCGGCAACCTGCGCGCAAGCGTAAGGTGCCAATTCCTGCGGGGAACCGAAAGATAAGCGTTCACGTGCGCTTTGGGTCCACACCCGGCGCGCGTTTTTTGTTCTCGGCAAGTTGCCTTTCTGACCCTATATTTTTTAAGGAGGCAGCTTTTTATGTCCAAAGTTCTGTTCACATCCGAATCCGTTACCGAAGGCCATCCCGACAAAATCTGCGACCAGATTTCTGATGCCATTCTGGATGCCATCCTGGAAAAGGACCCTGGTGCCCGCGTTGCCTGCGAGACCACCTGCTCCACTGGTCTTGTCCACATCATGGGCGAAATCACGACCGACTGCTATGTTGATATTCCCGGTGTTGCACGCCAGGTCATCCGCGAGATTGGTTATAACCGTGCCAAGTATGGTTTTGACTGCGATACCTGCGGCGTGATCACCAACATTGACGGCCAGAGCCCCGACATTGCCCTTGGCACCAACGATGATGTTGCCGGTGCTGGCGACCAGGGTATGATGTTCGGTTATGCCTGCAACGAAACCCCCGAGCTGATGCCTCTGCCCATCAGCCTGGCCCACAAGCTGGCCAAGCGCCTGACCGAAGTGCGTAAGAATGGCATGATGGATTATCTGCGCCCTGATGGCAAGAGCCAGGTTACCGTCGAATACGATAACGGCAAACCCGTGCGCGTGGATGCTGTTGTTATTTCCAGCCAGCACAGCCCTTCCGTCAGTCAGGAACAGCTGCATGCCGATGTGATGGAGCATGTCATCAAAGCCATCATCCCCGCCAAACTGCTGGATGAGAACACCAAGTATTACATCAACCCCACCGGTCGTTTTGTTGTCGGCGGCCCGCAGGGTGATACCGGCCTGACCGGCCGCAAGATCATCGTTGATACTTACGGCGGTTATGCTCGCCACGGCGGCGGCGCTTTCTCTGGCAAGGACCCCAGCAAGGTTGACCGCTCGGCCGCATATGCTGCCCGCTGGGTTGCCAAGAACGTTGTCGCTGCCGGCCTGGCCGATAAGTGCGAAGTTGAGCTGGCTTACGCTATCGGCGTTGCCGAGCCCGTTTCCATCATGGTTGATACCTTTGGTACCGGCACCATCGAGCACGACAAACTGGAAGCCGCTGTGCGCAAAGTATTTGATCTGACCCCGGCAGCCATCATCCGTGACCTGGATCTGCGCCGGCCCATCTACCGCCAGCTGGCTGCTTACGGCCACATGGGCCGCGAGGAGCTGGGCGTGAAGTGGGAGAACACCGACCGCGTGGAAGCACTGAAAGCCGCTGTTGCTGAGCTGTAAATCGTATTTATCCTGATTTTTTCAGATTCATTCAAGCCTGTACTGCCATCAAAGCTGTACAGGCCTTTTTATTTTACCTTGATTGATTCTATCAAAGGGGTTACAAAAATGAAAAAACTGCCGCTTTTCCTGCGCATTGCCTTGCAAACAGCGGCCAACAATAGTAAAATAAGTAGTAAATATGTATTGGCGTTTGCTGCCTTTGGGGCGCTCCTGATTGCAGGTTACGGCAAGCGCTGCCTTGTAATGCTTTGATAACGAGGTGTAGGAATATGGTACTTAGTATGACCGGTTATGGCCGCGCAGAGCAGGTTTTGAACGGGCGCGATATCGTTGTGGAACTGCGCAGCGTCAACTCCCGCTTTTTTGAATATTCGTCCCGTGTGCCCCGAACCTGCTCATTTTTGGAAGATAAGCTCAAAAAGCTGGTGGCTGCCAAGGTTAGCCGCGGCAAGGTTGAGCTGAACCTGAGCATTCAGAATGTTGCAGCGGCAGATACCGTTGTTCAGGTCAACTGGCAGTTAGCCAAAAGCTACCAGACCGCCATGCAGGCAATGTCGGAAAAGCTGGACCTGAAAAACGATGTTACCGTCAGCACCATCTGCCGTTTCCCAGATGTGTTGACCCAGACCGCTGCGCCCGCAGACCCGGATACCCTGTGGGCTGATGTGGAGCAGGTTGCCCAGCAGGCGGTTGCTGCGTTTGTTTCCATGCGTGCGGTGGAAGGCGAAAAGCTGCGCACCGATGTGCTGAACCGCTTGGCAGCGGTTGAAACGCTGGTTGCTCAAATCGAGCAGAACAGCGCCGGGCGTGTGCAGGCATATACCGAACGGCTGTACACCCGCCTGAAAGAGCTGCTGGAAGACCGCAACATTGATGATGCCCGCATCGTGACAGAAGCTGCTATCTTTGCCGATAAAACTGCCATCGACGAAGAGACTGTCCGTCTGCATAGCCATGTGGCCCAGTACCGCTCTATCCTGGAGCTGGACGAGCCGGTTGGCCGCAAGCTGGACTTTTTGACGCAGGAACTGAACCGCGAATCCAACACCATCGGTTCCAAGTGCCAGGATATCAACATCACCCGCCTTGTGGTTGAGCTGAAATCTGAGATTGAAAAAATTCGCGAGCAGATTCAAAACATTGAGTGAGGCCCGGCCATGAAGCTTATCAACATCGGCTTTGGCAACATGGTCAATGCGGACCGTGTGATCGCCGTTGTCAGCCCGGATTCTGCACCCATCAAGCGTATTGTGCAGGATGCGCGCGACAAAGGCGCGGCCATTGATGCAACCTATGGCCGCCGCACCCGCGCGGTGATTATTACGGATTCTGACCATGTGGTGCTTTCGGCTTTTGAGCCGGAGGAAGTTTTAGGACGTTTTGAAAAAGAACAGGATAAACCAACCGTGTAACCGCCTGTATAATATGTGTTAGGGGGATTTTGCATGAAAGGCGAAAAATATTTGTTTGTTGTCTCCGGGCCTTCCGGCACCGGCAAGGATACCGTTGTGGCAAAGCTGCTGGGCAGCCACCCAGAAATCGAAAAGACCGTTTCCGCCACCACCCGCACCATGCGCGAAGGGGAAGTGAACGGTAAAAACTACCATTTTTTGACCAAAGAGCAGTTTGAAACCGCTCTGGCAGAAGGCAATATTGTTGAGCACACCTGCTATTGCGAAAACTATTACGGCACCCTGCGTTCCGAAGTTGAGCGCCATATGGAGCAGCAGATCCCGGTTATTCTGGTGATCGAAGTGGAGGGTGCCGGCAACATCAAGCGGATGTACCCCGGTTCCACCACCATTTTTGTCATGCCGCCGGATATGAAAGAGCTGGAACGCCGCCTGCGTTACCGTGGGACCGAAGCGGAGGAAGTCATTCAGAAGCGCCTGCGCCGTGCCGAAACTGAGATTGCCCGTTCGGCTGATTATGACGAGCATGTGGTCAACGATGTTGTCGACACCTGCGCCGAAGAGATTTATTCCATCATCCAAAAGCGCATTGCCGAGCCCGATGCCGAATAATCCGCTGCCTCAAACGCCAAAACAGGAGGTGCGTGTTTGCCCTGCATTGCAAAAGTGGCGGTAAACGACGCCACCATCCATTTTGACAAGCTGTATTCCTATCTGGTTCCGCCAGATTTTTCGGAATCCCTCTGGCCCGGCAGCATTGTGTTGGTGCCGTTTGGGCGTGGCAATCACCCACGGATGGCTGTTGTTCTGGAAGTAGGAACGGAAGAAGCCCCCGATCCACGTTTAAAAAGCCTGCTGGCCGCCGCGCCGGAAAAAGCCCGCTTGACCCCGGACCTGTTGGAGCTCGTGCATTTTTTGAAAGATCGTTATTTCTGCACCTGGTACGAGGCAGTCAAGGCGGTCATTCCGTATGGTGCGCAGTACCAGCCCGGCATGGAAAACGGAAAGCCCGTATTAAAAAGCCGCCTAACCCGCACGCTGGAAACCGTTTATGCCCTGGTTGGCGATCTGCCGGAGAAACCAAAACCCGGCGCACGCCAGATTCAGGCCGTGGAAGCGCTGCGCGCAGGGCCTTGCACCAAATCCGCTTTGGAAGCGCAGGGGATATCTTCCTCCACTTTAAACGGGTTATGCCAGAAAGGCATTCTGAAAACCGAACAACGGGATAAATCGCTGGATTTATTTGCTGATATTCCCTTTGACCCACAGCCGCTGGAACTATCGCCGGAGCAGCAAACCGCTTACGACCAGCTGGAACAGGATTTGCTGAGCGGACAGACCCGTGCGGCATTGCTGCACGGCGTTACCGGCAGCGGCAAAACCGCCGTATTCTTAAAGCTGATTGAAAAGACATTGGCGCAGGGCAGGCGGGCTCTGGTACTTGTGCCGGAAATCAGCCTGACCCCGCAGATGACACGCCGCCTGAAATCCATGTTCGGCAGCCGCCTTGCGGTGCAGCACTCCGCGTTGAATAACACCGAGCGCCTGCTGCAATGGCGGATGATCCAAAATGGCGATGCTGATATCGTGATCGGCACCCGCAGCGCTATCTTTTCACCGCTGCAAAACATTGGGCTGATCATCTTAGATGAGGAACAGGAACACACCTACCAAAGCGAATCCGCCCCACGCTATTCCGCCCATGACGTTGCCAAAAAGCGCGCCATGATGGAGCATTCCCTGCTGCTGTTTTCCTCCGCCACGCCGCGCACCGAAGCCTATCACGCCGCCATAAGCAGCCGGATGCGGCTTGTTACGCTGACCCACCGTTATGGCGGTCGCCCGCTGCCAACGGTTGATTTTATCGATATGCGCGCCGAACTTGCCGCCGGGAACCCGCGGGAAGTCAGCCAGCGGATGGTACAGGAACTCGCTGCTAATCTGCAGCGCGGGGAACAGAGCATTTTGTTGCTGAACCGCCGCGGCTACCAGACCGTTGGCATGTGCGGCACTTGCGGCCATGTGCTGAAGTGCCCCAACTGTTCCGTGCCGCTGGTTTATCATAAAGCGCAGCACGCGCTGCTTTGCCATTACTGTGGGCACCGGGTCAGCCCTGTACCAGGGCTTTGCCCGGAATGCGGCGGCAAAATCGTGTACAGCGGTTTTGGTACCCAGAAAGTGGAGGAGGAGCTGGCCGAACTTTTGCCCGGTGCGCGGATCCTGCGCATGGATCAGGATTCGACCATGCAAAAAAACGCCCACGAAAAAATGTTGGCCCGTTTTGCCAAGCAGGAGTATGATATTCTGCTTGGCACCCAGATGGTTGCCAAGGGCTTGGATTTCGGCAATGTCACCCTGGTTGGTGTGCTGGGCATCGACTCCCTGCTTTTTGGGCAGGGGTTCCGCTCCTATGAGAATGTGTTCAGCCTGATCACTCAGGTCGTTGGCCGCGGCGGCCGGGCGGAACTGCCGGGTCGGGCGTTGATTCAAACCGCCGTGCCGGATCACCCTGTGCTCCAGTTGGCCGCAGCGCAGGATTACCCCGCGTTTTACCAGCAGGAGATCATGTTCCGCAAGTTCTCGCTCTATCCGCCGTTTTGCTCATTCTGCGTGGTCAGTTTTTCCGGTGCGCAGGAGATGGAAGTATTTCAGGCTGCGCGGCGTTTTGCCGCCATTTTGGGGCAGCAGTTCGCTGCACACCCCGGCCAGCCGCTGCGTGTGCTTGGCCCCACCCCCATGAACATTGCCATGATCAGCGGGAAATACCGCTATAAACTAACATTGAAATGCCGCAACGATGCGGGGTTCCGTACCCTGATGCACGCCGCATTGGATGCTTACGCCGCCGAAAAGCTGCCCGCAAAAGCCGGGATCGCTTTAGACTTTAATTCCGACGGCGATTGAATTTTAAGGAGGATTTTTATTATGGCTCTTCGTACAATCGTAAAAGATGGTGACCCCATCCTGAAAAAGGTCTGCCGCCCCGTTACCAAATTTGATGACCGCCTTGCCACTCTGCTGGATGATATGCAGGATACCCTGGTGGATGCTGACGGTCTTGGCCTTGCCGGCCCCCAGGTTGGCATGATGCGCCGCATTTTCATCTGCCTGGATGACCGCAACCGCCCGGAAGATGTCCCCGCCGATTACAAAGATACTTTTATTGAGTTCATCAACCCTGAAATTGAATACCTGAGCGACGAAACCGATGAACTGTATGAAGGCTGCCTGTCTTTTCCCGGCCACAACGGCGCCATTACCCGCTCCAAAAAGGTCAAGGTCAAAGCGCAGGACCGCAACGGCAACTGGTTTGAACTGGAAGCCGAAAACATGCTGGCCCGCTGCATCCAGCACGAGAACGACCACCTAAACGGCGTTACCATCATGGACCGTGCCACTCATTTTTATGAGGATGACTACCCGGAAGATACCGAGGATTGATCCCGCTTTGTACATCAATTTTCCCATACGCTTACGATAAGAAAAGGAATAACTTCTATGCGTATCCTCTTTATGGGCACCCCTGATATTGCTGCCGAAAGCCTGAAGGCTCTGATTGCCGCCGGGCACGATATCTGCGCTGTGTTTACCCGCGCAGATAAGCCAGTTGGCCGCAAACAGATTTTAACCGCCCCACCGGTCAAGCAGACGGCTGAGGCCAACGGCATCCCTGTTTATCAGCCGCGCACCCTGCGCGATGGCAGCTCGGATGAGCTGATCAAAAGCCTGGCACCCGATATTATTGTCGTTGTAGCTTACGGCTGCATTATTCCGCCGCAGCTTTTGCATGTGGCCAAATATGGCTGCATCAACCTGCATGTCTCGCTGTTACCCAAGTACCGTGGTTCCGCCCCTATCCAATGGGCTGTGCTGAACGGCGATGCCGAAACCGGCGTGACTATTATGCAGCTGGACGAAGGGTTGGATACCGGCGATATTTTGTATGTGCAGCCGGTTGCGATTGACCCGGACATGACCAGCGGCGAGCTGTTTGACCGCGTAAGTGCGATTGGTGCCAAAACGCTGGTTGAGGTCCTGCCCAAAATCGAAGCAGGGAAGCTGACCCCAAAAAAGCAAGAAGAAGCTCTCGCCACCAAGGCACCGCCCCTGACCAAAGAGATGGCACAGTTCGATTTTACCCAGCCTGCTGCCCACATCCACAACTGGGTGCGCGGTATGAACCCATGGCCAATGGCGTTCTTTATGCACGATGGCAAAAAAATCAAAGTCACCGCCAGCAAGCTTTCTGAAAATCCCGCCAACGCTGCGCCGGGTTCTGTATTGGCGGTTAAGCCGTTGACCATTGCCTGCCAAGATGGCGCAATCGTGTTGGATTCCGTCACGCCGGAAGGCGGCAAGTCGATGGCGGGTACCGCATGGGCTGCCGGCCGCCGCCTGAAAGCGGGGGACAGCCTGTGACCGCGCGTTACCTGGCCGTCAAGGCCCTTATGCGGCAGGAGCAAAACGGCTATGCAAACCTTGTGCTGGATTCTGAGCTGAAAGCCTGCAAGCCGCCGCTTTCCCCGCGGGATGCAGCTTTTGCTTCCGGTATTTTTTATACCGTGCTGGAGCGCCGCAGCCTGCTGGACTGGATGCTGGCACAGTTTTCCAAGCGCCCGCTGGAAAAGCTGGAGGCCCCTGTGCGGGCCATTCTGCGCGCCGGGCTGGCACAGGCCAAGTTTATGGATGTTCCGCTGCCTGCGGCTGTCAATGAATCAGTCAAGCTAGCCAAAGCATTTGGCAAAACCAGTGCTGCGGGTATGGTCAACGCCATGCTGCGCCGCACGGCCGCATTGGACCCCAAGCCGGAACGTTGGCCGAATCTGGAAGAACGGCTGCGCACCTATTACTGTCTCTCTCAGCCGATTGCCGCGTTGTTTGCAGCACAGTATCCGCAGGATGCCGAGGCAATGGCCGCTGCGTTTTATCAGCGCCGCCCCACCGCCATCCGGGTCAACCCGCTGCGCACGACCGATGAAGCCCTGACGCAGACATTGCAACAGGAAGGTCACACCGTAACGGCTGGCCCATGGCCGCACTGTCTGCTGGTTATGTTCAACGGTAATCCCGCTGCATCCAAAGCATTCCACGCTGGGCAATTCCATGTGCAGGGGTTAGCCAGCCAGTTTGCTGCCTTGTGCTGTGATGCCCGCCCCGGTATGCGGGTGCTGGACCTTTGCGCCGCCCCTGGGGGCAAAAGCCTGACGATTGCCGAGCAGATGCAGGACCGCAGTGAGCTGTTCAGCGGTGAAGCCATGGCAGGCCGCGTCAAGCTGCTGAAACAGGCCTTTGACCGCTGCGGCATTGAGCGCGCCAAGCCTTACCATGGGGACGCCACTATCCTGAACCCCGCCTTTGGCCTTGGCAGCTTTGACCGCGTGTTGTGCGATGTGCCCTGTTCCGGCCTTGGTGTCATCGGCAAAAAGCCGGACATCCGGGAAAAAACGCTGGATGGGATTGAAAATTTACTATTAACACAGCAAAAAATTCTGCAAAACGGCGCAAAATATCTTGCCCCGAACGGCCGTTTGGTGTATTCTACCTGTACGGTGAATTATAATGAGAACGAAGCGCAGGTGCGCCAGTTCCTGCAGGCCAACCCGGATTTTGCTGTTATAGCGCCGCAAATCACTTTATCTGGAATGCGGGTGGGGGAGTACGGCACGCTGTTTTTGCCGCATGAAACATCCACAGATGGTTTTTTTGCTGCTATTTTGGAGCGTCAAAAGAACTGCTGACGCAAAATACACAAATCGTCCATTCAAAAATTAGAGAAAAGGTATATAATAATTGGAGGGAAAGCACCGCATGCAGCAAGCACATATGCAGCCACAGAACGAACCCCAGGCAGAAACCAAAAAAATCTGCCTGACGGACCTGACGCTGCCCAAGCTGACGGATTACATTAAATCCATCGGCCAGCCAGCTTTCCGCGCCAAGCAGATTTTTAAGTGGATCCACCAAAAGCAGGCTACGGATTTTTCTGCCATGACAGATCAACCCAAAGCCCTGCTTGCCCAATTTGCACAAAACTGCACCCTGGCTGTGCCCACCATCCGCCGCCGCCAGCAGTCCAAAGACGGTACGGTCAAATATCTGCTTCAGCTTGCGGACGGCAACTGCATTGAAACGGTTTTGATGCGCTACCATTACGGCAACACTGTATGTGTATCCACACAGGTGGGCTGCGCTATGGGGTGCCGCTTTTGCGCCTCCACCCAGGCGGGCCGCGTGCGGGACTTGACCCCCGGCGAGATTGCTGCGGAAATTTATACCGCGCAAAAGGATACCGGGGAGCGCGTTTCCCATATCGTCCTGATGGGCATTGGTGAGCCGCTGCACAATTTTGATAACGTGATGGACTTTCTGGACATTATCTCCTGCCCGGAAGGCGTCAATATCGGGATGCGCAACATCAGCCTTTCCACCTGCGGCCTTGTGCCGGGAATTGATAAGCTAGCAGAGCGCAAATTGCAGCTGACCCTTTCGGTATCCCTGCACGCGCCGGACAATGTGACCCGCAGCTCCATGATGCCGGTTAACGATGCGTTCCCGCTGGAAAAGCTGATCCCGGCCTGCCGCCGCTACCAGAAAACGACCGGGCGGCGCATCAGCTTTGAATATTCCATGGTCAATGGTGTCAATGATTCGCCCCAAATGGCAAAAAAACTGGCCGATCTGATCCGTGGCATGGGGGCCCATGTCAACCTGATTCCCATTAACCCGGTCGATGGCAGCCCTTATTCGGCAACGGATGAAGCCAATGTGCGCCGGTTCCAGAAAATGCTGGAGGATTTGGGTGTAAATGCCACCATCCGCCGCCGCCTTGGTACCGATATCAGCGCTGCCTGCGGCCAGCTCCGGCGCGAAGATGCCAAACAGGCCGAACAAGCAACACGGCAAACGACGAGCGAAAGGACCAACGCACAATGAAAATTGCAGCCCTAACAGATATTGGCAGCTGCCGCCAGGAAAACCAGGATAATTATTGTGCCCGTCAGTTGGTCGATGGTACTGGCTGGGGCCTTGTCTGTGACGGCATGGGCGGGGCCAACGGCGGGCGGGTCGCTTCCACCCTTGCCACCCAAACCATGCTGCGCTATTTTGACCATTCCCTGCGCACGATTGAAAACGGCGAAGAAAAAGCCTTTATGATGCGCGCATTTGATAATGCCAACCGCGCCGTATATGAAAAAGCGACCTCTGATCCCGAAGTGCTCGGTATGGGCACCACGGGGGTATGTGCTTTACAGCGCGGCAACCTGGCGCATATTGTACACGCAGGGGATTCCCGCGCGTACCTGTGGCATGGCGGAGCAATCCGCCAGCTGACGCGGGATCATTCCATGGTGCAGCAGCTGGTGGACAGCGGGCAGATCACCCGCGAACAGGCCGCCCTGCATCCGCAGAAAAATCTGATTACACGTGCCCTTGGCGTTTCGGCCAATATTGTGCCGGAATATAACCGCTGCGAGGTGGTTCCGGGCGATATTTTGCTGCTTTGCACCGACGGGCTGACCAATATGGTCCCCGATGCAGAGCTTGCACTGCTTTTGCAGGAGTCCGCCTTTTTTGACGCGCCGGGGGTACTGGTTGACCGTGCCCTGAAAGGCGGCGGGCAGGATAACATCACCGTCCTTTTGCTGGGCGTTGAAACTACGGAGGAAACAAATGGATAATCTGATCGGCAAAAAGCTGGATGGCCGCTATCTGATTGAAAGTCTGATCGGCGTTGGCGGCATGGCCAATGTTTATAAAGGCCGCGATGTCCGCACCGGCAACCAGATCGCCGTCAAGGTGCTGAAAGAAGAGTTTCTTGATAACGAAGAGCTGGTCCGCCGCTTCAAGAACGAATCCAAAGCTATCTCGATTTTGAACCATCCCAACATTGTCAAGGTGTATGATGTCTCTGTAACAGATCAATTGCAGTACATCGTGATGGAATATATTGACGGCATTACGCTGAAAGAATACCTGAAGCAACGCAACGGTGCCCTAACCTGGAAAGAGGTTGTCCACTTTGCCACGCAGGTGCTCAGCGCGTTGGATCATGCACACTCCAAGGGCATTGTTCACCGCGATGTGAAGCCGCAGAATATTATGCTGCAGGCGGATGGCTCCATCAAAATGATGGACTTTGGCATTGCACGCTTTTCCCGTGCACAGAGCCAGACTGTCAGCGACAAGGCCATCGGCTCGGTCCATTACATCAGCCCGGAACAGGCCAAAGGCGACCATACCGATGCCCGCACTGATATTTATTCTGTTGGCGTTATGATGTACGAGATGCTGTCCGGCAAGCTGCCGTTTGATGGTACTGGGGCAGTTTCCATCGCCATCATGCAGATCAGTGAAAAGCCGAAGCCGCTGGCTGAGGTTGCCCCCAATATCCCGGTTGGGCTGCGCCAGATCACCGAGAAGGCCATGGAAAAGGATCCCGCCGACCGTTACCAATCCGCGCAGGAAATGCTGGATGCCATTGCTGCGTTCCGCCGCAACCCCAGCATCAGCTTTGAATACGAATATAACACGCAGGACAACCCGGATAAAACCATTAACCGTGTTGTCAGCAGCAGCACAGCCAAAACAGCGGGCAAAGCCGCTGTCAGCACCAGCCAGGCACGCCGTGCCGGCACCATGAACAGTGGGAAAGGCAAAAACGTGAAAAAGCAGAAAGCCAAGGCAGCCAAGGGGTTCAGCATGCTGCCCATCTTCTTTGGTATGGCGGTCGCCTTTGTGATCGGTGCTGCCATTCTGGTCTATCTTATTTTCACCAACTCCACAAACTCTTTCTTCTCCAAGCATGCTGACGTACAGCTCATCAATTTTGTCGGCATGACGGAGGATGAGTTCCGTGCATCGGATTATAATTCCAGCCTGCTCGCCAAGTGGGTGTACGAATACAGCGATGCACCGGAAGGAACGATTTTTCAGCAAAACCCTAAGCAGGGCCGCACTGTAAAGGCAGGCCAGAAAGTGACCCTGAAGGTAAGCCTTGGCACCCAGTGGGTCACTGTGCCAGATGTAAAAACATATGTAAGCGATGATGCCAAAAAGACCTTACAGGATAGCGGCCTTCAGGTTGTAAGCAAATATGTGGAGGACGAGAGCGTTGCCGCAGGCACCGTTGTGTATACCGAACCCGCCGGCGGCGAAACGGTAGAGGGCGGCAGCACCGTAAACATGTATATTGCGCGCTCCAAGCGAGACAACATGGTTTCCGTTACCTCCGTGACAGGTTTGCAGGTCAGCGAAGGCACCGCCGACCTGCAGCGCCAGAACCTGGTGGTCAGCGTTGTGGAACAGCCCAGCAGCGAGGCCGAGGGCACTATTCTGAACCAGGAACCTGCTGCAGGCACCCAGGTACGCATCCGCAGCACGGTGCGTTTGTATGTAGCTGCTGCTATGCCGGAGGTTGTGGAGCCCAGCACATCGGATTCTCCGTCCTCCGGTGATGGTGCACGCTGGTCTCAGGAACTTACTGACGATAACGGTAATACATGGTGGGTCGATGTAGAACAGCGCGATGGCCATGTTTACCGCCTGGATACTGGTGAAATGCTGTGGTAATGACAAATTATATCACAAAGGGCATTGGCGGTTTTTACTATGTTAAAACCGAAACTGGCATTGTGGAGTGCCGCGCCCGCGGCATTTTCCGCAAACGCGGTATTACGCCGGTAGCGGGAGATCAGGTTGTATTAAGCGCCGACCGCACCACGATTGACGAAATTCTACCGCGCAAAAATGTTTTTATCCGCCCTCCGGTTGCTAACCTTGATGTGCTGTTTATTGTGGCAAGCACCATCCAGCCGGTGCCCAGCACATTGATTCTGGATGAACTGACTGCTGCCGCCGTTTATAAAGACGTGCAGCCGGTTATTGTCATCACAAAAGCCGACCTTGCCGCCGCGGATGCCTTGGAGAAAGCTTATGCGGACAGCACGATTCCTTTGATCCGGCTGGATTACGATACCGGCGAAGGTTTGGATCAAATTCGTGCGCGCATTGCAGGGAACTTGTGTGCATTCTGCGGCAACTCCGGTGTGGGCAAGTCTACACTGTTGAACGCGCTGGCTCCCCAGCTGGAACGCCAGACCGGCGGTATCAGCCAAAAATTGGGCCGTGGCCGCCATACTACCCGTGAAGTGGAGATTTTTGAGGTATGTGGTGGTCTGCTTGCCGATACCCCCGGTTTTGCCAGCCTGGATGCCAACAAGATCTGCCGCATTCCGCCGGAAGAGCTGCAGCATGCTTTCCCGGAATTTGAGCCGTATTTTGGGCAATGCCGTTTTACCGGCTGCTCCCACCGCAGCGAAAAAGGCTGTGCGGTGCGCGCGGCTCTGGAAGAGGGTAAGCTTTCGGATACACGCTATCAGAGCTACCTGACCATGTACGAGGAAGCCAGCCAGTTAAAGGAGTGGGAACGCTGATGCAGGATCTTACCAAACGTGCCGTTATTCTTTCGGCCATGCCGGTTACGCCCGCTCTGTCCGCGTACCTGCAGCCGGGGGATACCGTTGTTGCCTGTGATGCCGGGTACCGCAATGCGGCTGTGCTGGGCATTCAGCCGGATCTGATCGTGGGGGATTTTGATTCTGCTCCCAAGCCGGAAACCACCGGTGATATGATCATTCTGCCCCATGTAAAGGACGATACTGATACCCACTATGCTGCAAAGTGGCTGTGTGAACGGGGGTACCGTCATATCGTCATGCTGGGTGCCCTTGGCGGCAAGCGGATGGAACACACGTTTTCCAACGTATCCACCGCGTTGTACTTGGCAAGCAACGGCGTTGATGTCACCCTTGCAGACGAGCACAGCGAGCTGCATATTTTGTGCCCAGGCAAGCCGTTAACATTGCAAAAGAAAGACTGGATGTATCTTTCCGTATTTCCTTTGGATGGCCCACTATACGGTGTATCGATTCACGGCGTGTTTTATCCGTTGAAAGATGCAACGCTGACACCGGATTACCCCCTTGGCATCAGCAATGAATTTACCGCACCCGAAGCCGAACTTTACTGCCAAAGCGGCCATGGTCTTGTGATTTTGACCCGCGCTGACGGGTAACATTGCCTGCACCTGCTGCATAGTATGGCTTACAAACCTGGAAGGGGGAATATGCCATGCAGATTGTTGTGGTAAAATGTCCGCATGCCCTGCGCTGGCTGCTGCGCGCTGTATTTAAGGTTTAATTTTTCCATTGTAGCCCTGCCGGGCCGTATGTTTGTACGGTTCCGACAGGGCTATTTTTTTACCCCCGCGCATATAGTACACAAGAGGCAATCAAAAACTTTCCCCGTATCGGGGCAAGGAAAGGGGTATACCGCCATGCAAAGCAAAGCCGCCAACCAACCGCTTACCATTGAAACCGGCCAGGCCCTTGCCAATACTGGCCGCTGGGAAACCCGGCAGGAGCTGCCTGTTGAAACCGAGATTCTGATTCCGGATTACCTGCCCGCAGTGTTCAAAATTGTAAAGTGCCTGTTGGAACCCGTTATCATGCAAAACAGCGTGGCTGACCGCCGCTGGCAGTGCAGCGGCTACCTGCGCTGCACTGTGTACTATCAGTCCGATGAAGCCGGAACTCGCCTGTACCGCACTGAGCAGAAATACGCTTTTGAAAAAACCATTGACCTGCCGGAAGGCAATTATCTGCCCGGCGCCGCCCGCCTGTGGGGCGAACTTGAATACTGCAACTGCCGCTCTGTCAGCGAGCACCGCATTGACATCCGCGGCGCTTATACCTTAAATGCTGCTATTGGCATGGTTGAGCCGGTAGAGTTTATCACCAACCTGACCGGCTGCGGCGTTGAGCAGTGGAGCCAACAGCTTAACGGCATCATCTGCGCTGCGTGCGAGGAACGCACCTTTACTGCAGAAACGCCGTTTCCGTTGCCCGGTGAAGGTGAAACAGTCCTGGACATTACGGGCAGTTTTTTGCCCGGCACATCCAGCGTTCATACCGGCCAGCTGGATGCAGCCGGAACCCTTGCCATGCAGCTCTGCTCCCGCGCTGCCGGTACAGAACAGCTTACAATTCAAACCAAAGATGTTCCCGTCACCCAGACGCTTGACCTGCCCAACGCCGCAGAAGGCGACAGTGCGGTACTTTGGGGCGAAGTATTGGCCTGCACCCTGACTGCGGCAAAGCAGGAAGAAGAGCCGCTTTTGAGCATCACATGGAAGCTGCACGCTGAACTCTGGCGCCCGGCAGTGTACATGGCGGTTTCGGATGCTTATTCCACGATCTGTAACATGACGCTTGAAAAGCGGACTTTCAACCAGTTCATGCCTCTTGCCAGTGTAGATACCACTATCCCGGTTATGATCGAAGATGACCTGCCGGATGCAAATGTTTCCATTCTGGGCTGTTTTGTCACGATTGGAGCCCCACAGCTGACCGCCGCAGAAAAGGGTGATGTCATCCAAGTTGCCGGGCGCGGTACCGCGCACCTGATTTGTGCGGATGACCGCGGCGAACTGACCTGCTATGATAAAATCTTCCCCTGGGCCCTGGTGGAGACCTTCCACGGTTCTATCGGGCAAAGCATCCCGCACTTGCACGCAGCGGTACGGCATATTGCCAGCAGCCGCGCCGGAAGCAAAGCGCGGGTCGAGCTGGAACTGCAGGTAAGCGGCATTCTGCTGCAGGGGATTCCGCACGAGGTCGTTTTCTCCGCCACGCCGGGAGAAGAATACCCTGACAGTAAGGATGGGCCTGCGCTCTACCTGTACTATGCCCAAAAAGGGGAGGCCATTTTTGATATTGCCCGCCGTTACCATGCCCGCGCCAGCGACCTCGCCACGGTTAACCACCTGACCATCCCGGAAGGGCAGAGCGCCCAGGAGCTTACTGCTGACGCAACCTGCCTGCTGATACCGGCAGCTTTGTGAAAGGGGATGCTGCAATGACACAGGATCAAATTTATCAGAACATTGCACAGCGTACTGGCGGCGATATTTATATCGGCGTGGTCGGCCCCGTGCGCAGCGGAAAAAGCAGTTTCATCAAGCGCTTTGCGGAGCTGATGCTGCTGCCCCGCATCAAAAACGAAGCACAGCGCGCCCGCGCCAAGGACGAACTGCCCCAATCCGCCGCCGGGCGGACGATCATGACAACCGAACCAAAGTTTATCCCGGAAAAAGCGGTCAGCATTGACCTGAAAGCCGGCGGAAGCTTCCGCGCACGGCTAATCGACTGCGTGGGATATATGGTGGATGGTGCCCTTGGGCACGAAGAAAACAACGCCCCGCGGTTGGTCAAAAGCCCTTGGTTTGACCAAGCGGTTCCCTTTGACCAGGCAGCTGAAACCGGCACCCGCCGGGTCATCCGCGAGCACGCCACCATCGGTCTTGTTGTAACAACGGACGGCAGTGTGGCGGAACTCCCACGTGAAAAGTATCTGCCCGCGGAACGCCGCATCATTGCCGAACTGGATGAAATCGGCAAGCCGTATCTGATTTTGCTGAACTGCACAGAACCGGACAGCGAACCTGCCCATGCGCTTGCTGCCCAGATGGAAGAAGTCTATCATCACCCGGTTTGCCCCATCAATGCCGTCAACCTGACAGCGGAACAGCTAAACAATATCCTGCAAAAGCTGCTTTATGAGTTCCCACTGCGGGAAATTGCCGTTTCGATGCCGTCCTGGGTCACCATGCTGGAACCGGGGCACTGGCTGCAAAGTTCTGTCTACCAGGCCCTGCTGGAACTGGCCGGCAGCGTGCACAAAATGGGGGATATGACCCGCGGCAAGCCCCAGCTGAACTGTGCCAACACAACCGGCGTTACCCTGACCGGCATGGACCTTGCCTGCGGCCAGGTGCAGCTGCGGGTTGGTATTGAGCCTGATATCTTTTTCAAGATTTTGGGCGAGGAAACCGACCTTCCCATCACAGATGAAGCCAGCCTTTTGCCCTGTATGCTGGAGCTGGCTAAAGCCAAAGCGGCGTATGACAAAATCAAAAGCGCCTTGGAGCAGGTTCAGGCCACTGGGTACGGCATTGTTATGCCCGGTATTGAGGAACTGCACCTGGAAGAGCCCGAAATCGTCCGCCAGGGCGGGCAGTATGGGGTACGGCTTTCCGCCAGTGCCCCCAGCCTGCACCTGATGCGCGCGACCATCCACACCGAGCTTTCGCCAACCGTTGGCAGCGAGGAACAGGGAGAAACACTGATTCAGGGGCTTTTGAAAGACTTTGAGAGCGACCCCAGCAAGTTGTGGAGCACCAATATTTTTGGCAAAAGTCTGAACGAACTGGTGAATGAGGGTTTACAGGCCAAACTTATGCATATGCCCGCCGAAGCCCGCACCCGCCTGCAGCAGACACTGGAACGCATTATCAATGATGGCTGCGATGGGCTGATCTGCATTTTGCTGTAAGGAGGTGCCGCATTGTTCAGGCAAAAAAGGCTGGCCAGAGCTGCACAAATCCGGTGTGAGAACACCCGCCGGGCGTTCCACCTCTCTTTGCAGCAACTACGCCAGAACGAAGCCGCCTTCCAACAGGCGCAGGAAGACTTTGCCATCGAACGCACCATTTATGAGCACGCCGCCTTAATGTGCCACTGCCGGGCAATCTTGCGAGAACTGAGGGGGAGTGGCACATGCCTGCATCTATAATCGCTGTGGGTATTTTCTGTCTGCTGGTCACTGCCCGCGCAGCTGCCTGCCGCCGCTGGCCGCTGCTTGGCATTTTTGGTGGGGCAGCATGCGGTCTGGCCGGGCTGGGGGCAGTGGCACTGCTTGGCCCTTTAACGGGCGTCGCTCTGCCGCTGAACGCCCTGACTGCGGGAACCGCCGTTATCTTAGGGCTGCCGGGTGTAATTCTATTGATGGTGCTAAACCTGTTATAGTATTACTTTTTAAGGCAATACCGCATAATTCCAAGTGCCGATACGGCGAGCGAGGTGCGGCAGCTGCTAAGCCAAAAGCGCAGATA
>ERZ1034976.265-NODE-265-length-49453-cov-18.294850_pt1 | contig 49453 bp, 56 predicted proteins | sample MGYA00520623_ERZ1034976 | MGnify/ENA primary metagenome ERZ1034976 (study PRJEB33766, sample SAMN09781774) | gut metagenome | biome: gut microbiome | host: Homo sapiens | place: Madagascar | study: EMG produced TPA metagenomics assembly of the PRJNA485056 data... | reverse complement strand
AAGTTTAAACTGGTGGATTTTATATGTGCATTAAAATTTGAAATTTAAAGCGGTATTTTTCAGTGCCCTCAAAATTGTGTTATGGGGTGGAGTGATGCACCAGAAGCAGTTATTTGGAATGCTGGAACAATAACTACATAATAGGATTTTAGGGTCTTCTATGATAAAATATTAAATCATAGGAGACCTTATTTTATTGCAAGACAAAAGAAACTAGCAGATGAAGGACATGATACTCTTGGACAATGTAGCAATATATGAAAAAACACGTTGAAACATTGTGAAGAAGTAGAATTTGTTGAATTTATAGGCATTCTCACCAAAGTGGATTGTGTTTTGCCTCTGTGCAAAGTATGATGGACTCATCAAAGACAGGAAGGGGCAAATCTTATGGACAAAAGGAAAACCGGAAAGATGATACGGCAGGCGCGGATCAACAAGGGATATACCCAAAGCGAACTCGGAGATCTGATCGGTGTATCGAATAAAGCAATATCCAGATGGGAGAACGGCGAGACTTTTCCGGATATCGGTGTAATCGAGCCAGTGGCACAGATGCTTGAGCTGCGGATTCAGGATATTATTACGGGAACAAAAGACAGTGATCAGGATACCGCAATCACAGAAGTTGTGCGTGTTGCCAAGATGCAGGGCAAGGAAAAAATGCGCAAGCTTGTCGAGAACGGAGTCGCGATTGTGATACTGTGTTATCTGCTTTTTAAAGGCGGCCTTGCTTTTCGAGGAAATGCAATAGACAGCATGACTTATGTGGAACTTGCCGTTGTACTGATACTATTGGCAGCAAAATATATCATGGATCATCGAACGAAAGTTGTGGAATTCGATCGTTTTAGAAAATGGATCATCACGATCAGTATTGTAACCGGTATCTATATGATTGCCGGAATGTTTATCAACACCATAATGGTCAGCCGGGGGCAGATGCCTTTTCATATGCAGCCATCTTCGGTCGGATGGTATCTGGAGGGACGGCTGATTGTTGTGTTCGTGATCAATTTGGTTATTCTGGTGGTGGATTTTGTGCGGAGAACCAGATGCGCGGCACCGATGGTTCATATGGGAACGTATCCGGTAGTTGCCAATATTTATCTGACCTATGTGTATAGTGATATGCTGTATCGTTTGGATGATATGGCGGGATTTTTGAACCGGCTTGCTACCGGAACACTGATCGTGTTGTGTGAGGTGTTTGTTGCTGTGATAGTAGATATATGTATAGAAAAGCTAGTTTTGAAAGGTAAAAATAATTCGCATTAAATATGCTTGATTTAAGGAATAATTCTTTGCGATAAGGTAAAATAAAAGAAAAAACTTGAAAAAAATCCTATTGTAGAATGCAATAAGATTCAAAACAAATATTATTCCGACTTATTTTCAAGATTCGTCGAGGTAAATGATCCACGAAATCAGAGTTATATTGATTATACCGTAAAAGTCATGCTGGGAGTCCTGTATTATAAATGTATAGGTGGAATTTCAAGCATGCAGGAATTGAAAATTCGGAGGAGTATATCAATCAGAGTGAAGAAAAAATAAAACAGGATCGTGAAAGCAATGCAAAAAAATATATCTCCTGAATTATTAGCCAGCTTTGGTCGGCAACTAACGAAAACAGAAGATATAAAAGTGGAGCTGCATAACGCAGTTCTAAACTGATTACATTTTAGCAAAGAAGGTGAGGCTTGCCAAGAGGAAAATACAAATTTATACACATTTTTTTCGTAGAGGAATCAGTGTAATTATCCAATGTGGATAACTTTCCTAAATTTATAAGAAATGTGAAAAAATATGAATCTTCCAAATTGACAGGCTGTAAAATAAATTTACCTTTCAAAGCTGGTCAACATGCCTGCATGATTGACCAGTGACGAATGTGGATCATGCACTGCAAAGTTTTTGCACAGAAAAACTCTCGTTTTTTCACACGCCCTTTTGTTGAAACACCATCGTTCATGTCGAAAAAAGTGTAATTCGTGTCGCTGAAAGTCAAAAAAGGTCTCCAGTTGATATAATTACTGTAATACACAGGAAATAAGGAGGACGAAGCATGAAGAAACGACTGGCAAGTATTGCGCTGGCATTGACGCTGTGTATCGGAATGATGCCGACGGCAGCGTGGGCGGAGGATGACGGAATCGGTGTACAGAACAATGCGACGATCGCTGCGAAGGACGAAACGATTTCTGCGTATTGGATTTTGGGCACAGAGAATAATGGAGAGGTAATAAAGAGAGAGAGGACAGCTACTGCTGACTATATTATCACAGCAGATAAAACTGTATGGAACAAGAACGTTCATTATTTCGTTGAAGGTAATGTAACGATCAACGGTGATGTGATGGTCGAGGAGAACGTATACCTTTGCCTTTACGATGGCGCGACATTGACGATCAATGGCAGCGTGAAGATTAGTGGCGCCAGGGGACTTACCATCTATGGACAGTCAACTGGAGAAGCTGCAGGTCGGATGATTGTGAATAATCCAGACGGCAATGCGTTTGAGCTCGCAAGTGGTTCTTACGGTACGGCGTCGATATGTATGTATAGCGGCAGCCTGGAGGCTACCGGCAAGGAGCGTGCACTGGGGGAAAATGTATATTTGTATAAAGCAGGGAATTCAAATTCGAATTCGACACCGATCCTATGCGTAGCTGATGGACAGAAGGTAAGGGCAACAGCTTCCAAAACCAATCCGGACGAACCCCATTGGAGCAGCAATAAAGGTTACTCTGAGTTTTCTCCCAAATCCTTTACGCTGCAATGGTGTGACCACGCGGATGAGGAGTGGGAGTATGTCCAAGTCGATGACCAAAATCATTATAAAGTCCGTAAGTGGTGTAACTGGCGTGATGGTGGGGCGAATGGCGTGGAAAAGCACGATCTGGCATTAAAACCGACGGCTGACGGAAAAGGACATAGCGGAAAGTGTCTATGCGGCTATGGCAGCGATGAGGTGGAAGCGCATACGTGGGAAACAGATGGTATCACATGTACAGCCTGCGGTTTCAAAAAAGCAGCCAGTACAAGCAACGGAAATCTCTATGACGACGTAAACAAAGCACTGGCGGCAGAGTCTGCCGGTGGTACGGTCACGCTGGAAGCGGATGTGACTGCTCCCATCACGATTTCTTCTGCAGTGACACTCGACCTGAACGGTAAGAATGTCACGTCCCTGACAGTCAAGGATCCGGCGGCGAAGATCAAGGATTCCAGCGAGACAAAGGGAACGATCATGACGCTGACCGCCGGTACCGGAGTGACACTCGGCAGTCTGTGTGAGGACGGCTATGGATGGAAGTCAAAGGACGGCAGCTGGGTGGCAGAGTTGGCAAATTCGGCATCCAATGTCAAGGTAGAGAAGGCACCGATCAAGAGCGTTACGATCAACGGCGAGAAGGCTGGTCTTGTCATTACAAAGACCTACGGTCAGTCGGATGTGAAGCTGACAGGTAACATCGACTATGGTAGTGGTAGTGGCACTGCAACTCAGAAATGGTATCAGGTGAAAGATGGCAAGGCGACGGAGATTCCGGATGCAGGGAGTCTTGCCTATAAACCGCCCACATATCTGGCGGCGGGAACCTACACCTACCGACTGACGGTAACAATAGACGGCTACAGCAAGAGCTGTGATGCCACGGTGACAGTGAATCCTGCGGATATTAAGGGTGCACAGATCGTCGTTAGCAATGAGGATAAGCTGGTGTTTACACCCGGTGCAGACGGAACCGGCACTCCCCTCACAGCGTATATCGTTGTTAACCGGGGTTCCAAGGGTTTGACAGCGGGCACCGATTACACAGTTACTGGAAACGTGGAAACGAATGCGGGTACTCACACGCTGACGATCACCGGTACAGGCAATTATACGGGGACAAAGACAGCCGAATGGGAGATTAAGCAAGATACGGTCACAGTACCGGATAAGCCTGATATAATTTCTGCTATAAGCAAAACTTATGACGGCACGACCGCTCTGCCGGCTGGTTTCGTATTAGGCGGTTTTAAAAGTGAGAGTACCGGTAAAACCGTATCGCTTACCGAGGGTAAGGATTATACGATGACCGGATACTATACCGATGCAGATGTGGGCGAGGGCAAGACGGTGCGATTGCAGCTTACGATGTGCAACCCGAATTATCTGTTTGACAACGGAAAGACTACCAAAGAATTGATGGTCAACAAGAGATTTTATTCAAATACGAACGTAGTGATCAATCAGGCTGCGATGCCGGAATTTGACAAGACGATGTCACTGAACGTAGTCAACAATCAGGCATTGACCTATAAGATAAAGCTTCCGGCACTTCCACAGCTGCCCGGAGCTTGTAATTACGGCGGTATCACTTATCAGATTACAGATAATACGCTGGATAGCAATTATTATACAGGTAATAGCGCAACCGTAGATAGAAATGGCGTTCTGACACTGCCGATCCAGACGGTTGCGGCAGATACAGAGGGCAGTATCGGCACGATCCGTGTGCTTGTAAGGACAAGGAATTATCAGGATGCGGTGCTGACGGTCAATGTCAGTGCGGTAAATAAGATCGTCCCGCAGAAACAGTCGATCGACGTTTCTACGATCACTTACGGCGAGCCGTTAAGTAAAGCCGGTTTTACGGCGTTTACGTTTGTGGAGCCTGGCACATCGAATCCGGTTGCGGGTACACTGACATGGAAGGAGCCTGACAAGCGGTTAGAGGCGGGCACACAGGAAGCAGACTGGGTATTTACTCCGGCAGACGGTGCGAAGTACGCCGGTGCGACCGGCACGGTGACGGTTACGGTTGATCGTGCAAATGTGACCGGTGCGCCGAAGTACACTGCGATCACACAGAGCGGCAAAACGGTGTCGGATGCGGCGCTCACGGTTGAGGGCGGCACATTTTCTAGGACAGGTAGTGTGAAATGGGTCGATAATGCTGGAAACGCGCTGCCCGCAGATACTGCGGTAAAACAGGGCACTGCCTACAAGTGGCTGTTTACACCGGCAGATACGAAAAATTACCACACACTGAGTGGGGAGATCGTCCTCTGGGCGGCTGCTTCTAATGGAGGCAGTAGCAACGGCGGTTCATCCGCTCCGGCAGAGAGCAGTGCTGTCGTGACCGTGGAGAATAAAGTCGGTGCATCCACAGAGGTCATCACAAAGACGACGGTAAAGGATGCCAAAACCGAGACAACGAAGAATGCACAGGGACAGGACGTCGCAAAGACGACGGCGGTCGTATCTGAAAAGATAGCAGAGCAGCTGGTGAATCAGGCGGTTAAGAATAAGTCCGATACCATTGAGATCACGGTTTCTCCAGATGGCAAAAATAGTGATGCGGCGGCAGACAGCGTGAAATCGACCGAACTCACACTGCCGAAATCAACGGTGACATCGATCGCAAAGGACACGGATGCAGACCTTGTGATCAGGACCGGACACGGTGAGGTCGTTTTAGACAACAAGACGTTACAGACGATGGCTTCCAAAGCGGGCGGCGATGCGGTTCAGATCGTTGTCAGCGAGAATACGCAGTTGTCAGATGCGCAGAAATCCGCTGCGGATGTCATCGGCAGCAACGGCAGACTGTTTGATCTGGCTGCTAAGATCGGTGACAGTCAGCTGCACGACTTTGAGGGTGGCAAGGCATATATCACCCTGCCCGTACCGAAGGCGTTGAAAGGCAAAGAGATCTGTGTCGTATATATCAATGATGAGGGACTTTGCGAGATTATCAATCACAGTATGGAAACGATCGGCGGTGACAGCTACGTGAAATTTACGGCTTCACACTTCTCAACGTTTGCGATTGTAGAGAATACAGCAGTACAGGATCAGGCACAGTGGAAAGCACGGCTTAATCAGGCGGGATTCAAGGCAGTTACGGCAAAGACAGAAAAGAAAAATGTCAGGATCCGCCTCGCTGTGAAGAAAGACAAGAAGCTGATAGCAGATCTGGGGGCGATGGGCTATACCATAAAATACCGGTTCTACCGCTCGCAGAAAAAGTCCACAGGCTACAAAGCACTGGCAACGAAAAAGAACAATACGTTTGTCAGCACCAAGGGCACAAAGGGTAAGAAATACTACTACAAGGTCAAAGTGCTGGTATACGACAACGACAAACTGCTTGCACAGACCAAACTCGGACAGTGCAGCGCTGGTGCGAAAAAGTGGAATAAATAGATTTACATTTTAAGACGTATAACCGCCTGTCTCTTATGAGGCAGGCGGCTTTTTTAATGGGAGATCCCGTAAAGGAATATCTTCCGCATGGTGTTACCGAAAATGAGTTTCTGGAAAGGCTGGATCCGGAGAACCTTGAGAACATACAAAAAGGGATTGCTTATACCATGATCCGCAGAAAAACATTTGAGGATGCCAGAGTGTAGAGCCAATTGAAAATTCGGAGGAGTATATCAATCAGAGTGAAGAAAAGAGAGTTTTCTGAGACTTCCGATTATCATAACAGCCGATGGATTGTATGTCAGCCAGAAAGTGATACAAATCTGTACGGATAATGGCTGGGATTATATCATCCGTTATAAAGAAGGATGTGCACCAAGCATAGCACGGGAATATCAGGCGCTGCATGAAAAAGAAAAGATAGGTTCCGAAATAGAGTACCAGAATGAGATCATATTTCAGAACACAGATGTAAATCTGATTTATTACGCAGAAAGGAAAGTCCAGGCAGATGGAAAATAGAAAATCAGGGATTTAACCGCCAGAAGCATTGGCAGGCTATAAAATAAATTTACCTTTCAAAACTGTAGAAAAGCATAAATAGTTGCAAATAATGAGAAAATAAGATATAATATTGAGGTTAATTTACTTAAGGGGAAAGGAGAATAACATTGAACGAAAAACAAGAGTTTAAGCCGTATATTGCGCCAGAAAAAGTTACCCCTGAACTTACAGTAACATCCATTATCATGGGAGTACTTCTGGCAGTTGTATTCGGTGCAGCAAACGCGTATCTGGGATTGCGCGTTGGTATGACGGTATCCGCATCTATTCCGGCAGCCGTTATTTCTATGGGCGTCATTCGAGTGATTATGAAAAAGAACTCCATTTTGGAGAGCAACCTGGTACAGACCATCGGTTCCGCTGGTGAGTCTCTGGCAGCAGGTGCAATCTTTACACTTCCTGCTTTGTTCTTATGGGCAGCAGAAGGCAAAATGGACAAGCCTAGTATTCTTGAGATTACGATTATTGCATTAATCGGTGGTCTTCTCGGTGTGCTTTTCATGGTGCCACTTCGTAATGCGCTGATCGTAAGAGAGCATGGAGTGCTTCCATATCCGGAAGGAACTGCATGTGCAGAGGTACTTTTAGCCGGTGAAGAGGGAGGAGCAAATGCTTCAACTGTATTCGCAGGACTGGGTATCGCAGGAGTGTTCAAATTCATCATCGATGGTTTGAAACTTGTTCCAAGTGAAATTAATATCCGCGTAAAGGGATATGCAGGTGAAATTGGAACACAGATTTATCCGGCTGTAATGAGTGTCGGTTACATTTGTGGACCTAGAATTTCTTCTTATATGTTTGCCGGTGGTATCATCAGTTGGTTAGTATTGATTCCGGCAATCGTATTATTTGGATCGGATCTTACACTTTATCCTGGTACAGCTCCAATTGGCGAGATGTTTGCTAGCGGTGGAGCAAGTGCTATCTGGGGAAGTTATATTCGTTATATCGGTGCGGGTGCACTCGCAGCTGGAGGTATCATCAGTCTGATCAAGTCATTGCCACTTATTGTACGTACGTTCCGTGATGCATTAAAGAGCATGAATGGAACAAAAGAGGGTGGAAATGTTCGTACCAATCAGGATCTGAACATGAAAATCATCCTTGTAACAATTGCAATTCTGACCATCCTTGTATGGTTACTTCCACAGATTCCAGTTTCATTACTGGGTGCAGTGATCGTAGTTATTTTCGGATTTTTCTTCGCAACTGTTTCTTCAAGAATGGTTGGTTTAGTAGGAAGTTCCAATAACCCGGTTTCCGGTATGGCAATTGCAACACTTTTGATTGCAACAATTATTCTGAAGGCAACCGGTGATTCTGGTATCCACGGAATGCAGGGAGCGATCGCTATCGGTTCTATCATCTGTATTGTAGCAGCTATTGCTGGTGATACTTCACAGGATTTGAAGACCGGTTATCTGCTTGGTGCAACACCAAAGAAGCAGCAGATCGGTGAGATCATCGGTGTTATCGCAGCAGGTCTTGCAATCAGTGGTGTACTGTATCTGTTAGATTCTGCATGGGGATTCGGTACCGAGCAGCTTGGTGCTCCACAGGCAATGCTGATGAAGATGATCATCGAGGGTGTTATGAACAATAACCTTCCATGGGCATTGGTATTCATCGGTGTATTCCTTGCTATCGCAGCAGAAGTTGTTGGAATTCCGGTACTTCCATTCGCAATTGGTGTATACCTTCCAGTACAGCTGAACGCATGCATCATGGTTGGTGGACTTATCCGTCTTGGCTTTGAGAAGTCTAAGAAGGAGAAGAAAGACAAGGAGCGTATGATCAGCGATGGTATGCTATACTGCTCAGGTATGATCGCAGGTGAAGGTATCGTTGGTATCCTTCTTGCCGTATTTGCTGTATTTAAGATTGACGAGGTTATCGACTTGTCCGGAAAGCTCAACCTTTCTGAGCCGGTAGCAACAATCGGAAGTCTGGTTGTATTTGCACTGATTATTCTTTTGGTACTGAAATTTTCTCTTTGGAAGAAGAAAAAAGAAAGTAAATAGAAATGAAGAAAAAAACAAACAAAGATCAACAGGAAAATTATCTGGAAAGAAAACCCAAGCGCCATGAAGCCATTGCATGGGCGAAGGACGAAAAAGGAATCGTTACACTGGATATTGAAAATACCGGTTTTTTCAACCGGCTGGCGCAAAAAATTTTCCATAAGCCAAAGGTTACGCACATTCACCTTGACGAAATGGGAAGTTTTGTCTGGCCAATCATGGATGGTGAGAAAGACATCATCGCCATTGGCAAAGAAGTGGAGGAGCAGTTCGGAGAGAAAGCCAATCCATTGTACGAAAGACTGGCAAAATTCTTTCAGGTACTTGACAGTTATCATTTTATTACCTGGAATTAGGAACATTTGCGCATGCATCAAATTAAATACATTTGGTGGAACTCTTGAACTTCTTTGGGGTTTGTACTAGAATATCCTTAAGCCAATGAGGCGAATAATGATCATTATTTAAGGAGGATTCTATTATGGCATACGTAATTTCTGATTCATGCGTTAGCTGTGGTACATGTGCAGGTGAGTGTCCTGTAGGAGCAATCTCTGCAGGTGCTTCTCAGTACGAGATCGACGGATCTGCTTGTGTAGATTGTGGTACATGTGCAGGTGTTTGCCCTACTGGAGCTATTGCTCAGGGCTAATCACAGCTACATACAGGTAAAACAAAAGAAGCTGTTACATGAAGTAATTCATGTAGCGGCTTCTTTTTGTTATAGTAAGAAATTGTTTTAAAGAGGTTTAAATGAATCCAAAGTGTTCCAATGCCGCAGCAATACCATCTTCGCTGGCTTTTTTTGTAACATAAGACACTTCGTCAAAGAGCGATGCCGGACTAGCATTTCCCATAGCCACGCTGTTTGGAATATACGTGAGCATAGGCAGATCATTGTTGCTGTCACCAAAGACATAGGCATCTTCCTTGCGAAGACCATAATAATCCAGAACATACTGGATACCGGTCGCTTTGCTATATCCGTGCGGAACATATTCACGGAAATTTCCGCCACGGTCAATGCAGGTAAAATATTGATCACTTACCTGACGAAACTCAGCAAGCTGTGCGGGCTTTTGGAACCATGTGACGAATTTATCACATGCAAAATCCGGGGTTGTGTTCGGGTCCGGCATATGATAATCAAAGCTTGCAAACTGTCGGTATAACTTTATTGCTTCCGAGTCATGTAAAGGACGGCTGCGGTCAAAGGTAACTTCCTTGTAGGATTCAAAAAGAATATCCAAGTCTGCATCCTGGGCAGCTTTTAGGAGTTCCATAGTGACATCATGTGTCTGTGACACATGTAGAATTTCCCTGTCCTCACAGTAAATATTGGTGCCGCATCCGCACACGAGTCCGTCAAATCCGATGGAACGGAAACGTTCTTCCACATTTTGAAAGCATCTTCCTGTATTGATGAACATTAAATTCCCGTTTGCGCGGGCGGCGCGTATAGCTTCGATTGCGCTGACCGGAATGGAACCATCTATTTCTGAGGTAAGTGTACCGTCAATATCAAAAAAAGCGATTTTTTTCATAAGTTCTCCTTGTGCATGTAGTATTCGATTTGCATTGTACCGCGTTTTCTGCGGACAGGCAAGAGAAGTGTTATAAAAAGGGTGTAAAATCCGCATTGAATTTTACAGCTTTTTGCGTATAATGTAAGTGGCAGAGACAGTATGAAATCGAAGAAAGAACGGAAAGAACTTGAATAAAACATGAAAGATTATAATGAATTAAAATCCATTCTTCCGGGGTTGCAGGAGGACATGCCAAAATCGTTTTACATGATCGGTGAGTTATTGGATTATGGCTCTTTTGAGCTTTGTATACAGGAAAAGGATGGTAGAAAAGAATATATTATTCCCTACATTATGAACGATGCGGTGGAATGTTATCTTTCGATGGAGAATGCATTGTGGCGCGGTGATTACCAGCCGGAACAGGAAGTGACGGAGGTGGAGCTGTTTGTCCCGCAGGAGGATGGAAGATATGGGCTGATCGTACATCAGGGATATGACAATGTCGTCACCTTATGGTTTGAGACACTTGTGATGCATGTGGCCTGTTACCGGTACCATGAAATCGGGCATTTCTGGGTAAAGGGACAGGAACAGTGGCGGCAACTGGTTTATATGGTCGGTACGATGGCGGACAAATACCGTTATATGGGACCGGAATATTGCAATGAGACCGAGATCGCGTTGCAGGGATTGATTTATTTTCCACCATTCCGGAGGTGGTCCCCGGTGGTGGGGGATCTTATGGCAGATCATTTTCCATTGCGTGAGGAAGGCGTGGAGACAGCACTTCGTCTGGCAAAAGAGGTAAACGATACGGAATTTATTTCACTGGTGCAGCAGTATATAAACAATGCGACAGAGAAAATGGAAGTGAATGTGAGTCGACAGCTCCTTTCACCAAAACGTGAGGCTTTGTATCAGCACATCTATGAACTGGTGCAGAAAGCGTCAAGTCCGTATCCGCCAAGAGATTATGGAGAAACGAAGAATCTGGAGATCCGGCAGAAACGCAGACAGGTCGAAAAGGAACTGCACAGTTGCGGATATGTCGGGCATTATCCGGAGTACCATAAGAAAAATACGCATGTGCTTGTCACGGAGGAGCAGCCATTTACAATGCTTGAATGGGATGATTTTCATTTCCGGCAGCAGCTTATGGTGTCTAAAAGCAGAGGAAAAAGGCAGGGAAGGAATGCCGGATTTTTCCGGGGATTCGGCAGAAGTGGTAAAATTGTGAATTGGGAGCAATGGAGGTAGACTATGATTATTACAATTGCAAGAGAATGTGGATGTGACGGAGATAAAATAGGAGAAAAGCTTGCTGAGCATTTTTCCATTCCGTTTTACAATAAGAAAAAAATTCAGGAGATTGCTGAAAAAAGCGAAGTTTCCGAGAAATTTCCCACTTTTTTCGGAGAGAAGGAGACAAGCGATTTTCTGGCAGCAATCGCGATGGATACGGACAGTGACGTAATTCGAAGTATTCCAAAGAAGGCGTTGGATGCAGTTGTTGCGGAGCCACAGGGGGTATTGATCGGACGATGTGGAAATTACGTTTATGGGCAGCAGGCAGTAAAAGTTTTTTTGTGCGGAGACAAAAAGAAACGTGTGCAGACAATCAAAGAAAAGCATGCGTGTTCGGAACGTGAGGCGGCACGCCTTGTAGATAAAACAGATGAAAAGCGCAGCGCATATCACAATTATTACACTGGACAGGAGTGGGGACAGGCAGGCAACTATGATCTGTGTCTGGACGAGACCGCACTTGGCGTGGATGGTGTTGTGAAAATGATCTGTGCGTACATCGAGATCATCGCGGAAAAAAGAAGCTAGGACAGCGTTTGCATACAGTATGAGGCGGATTTGGTTAGAGTGAGGAAAGAATGGTTCGAATCAAGGATGTGGCAGAAGCCGTAGGTGTCAGCACTGCGACCGTATCGAATGTGATCAATGGCAAAGACCAGCGGGTATCGAAGGAAGTACGGGCAAAGATCCAGACGGCCCTGGAGGAAATGGGCTATGTGCGGAATCGTTCTGCAATGATGCTGGCACAGACAAGTTCCAATATGATCGGTGTGGTGATTCCATGCAAAGAGGGCGTGAAGATTACGCTCGAAGATCCCTATTACAGTGCGCTTTTGGGAAATCTGGAATACGAGATCCGCGCACATGGCTGTACAATGTATCTGATTTCCCAGCAGAGTGAGGAGGAGATCATCCATCAGGCGATTGCCTGGAATCTGGAGGGGCTTATCGTTTGTAATATGGTGCAAGAGGAACTTGCAGGTCTGTGTGAGAAGTATCGGCGCGGTGTGGTGTCGATTGACTCCTATCTGAATCGGAGCGCACGATTTATCAATATCGCAACGGACGATTTCGGCGGTGCTTATGAGATGGGAAAATATCTGATTCGCAGGGGGCATACACGGATTGCAATGCTTGCGGACAATGATGCGACGGTAGATCATCATAGATGGATGGGATTACAACAAGCCATGAAGGAGGCAGGCTTTGTACTTACAGAAAAGGATCATTTCCTGTTTTCTTCGAGTGAATCGGTGCGGGAATTGCAGTTCGCACAGTTTCTTCCAGAGTGGAAAAATTACACAGCTCTTTTTGTGGCATCGGATTATTATGCGTTAGAGGTCAGTTCATTTCTTCAGAGTCGAGGCATTCGCGTGCCGGAAGATATTTCCATTACCGGATTTGATGACCTTATTTATGCAAGCCTTGCCAGACCGAAATTGACAACTATGAGTCAGAATATCGGGAAGAAAGCAAAGATGGCGGTGGAGGCGCTGCTTTCGCTTTGCGAGAAAAAAGGAGAGGAAAAAGATACGGAAGATCTGTGGAAAGAAAAGTGGAAGCTTCCGGTAAAACTTGTTGAGCGGGAGTCTGTCAGCGATAGAATGTACAAAAATAAATAGGATTTTTATGCAACTTCATGGTTATGCGCTTAACCTTTGACACAGGCAATTTGCCTGTGTTATTTTTTGAATAAATAGTTAGTATGATTGTTCAATTTAGGAGGAAGGAAAACCAATGAAAAAAGTATGGTGGAAAGAAGCGGTCGTTTATCAGATTTATCCGCGCAGTTTTATGGATGCAAACGGAGACGGCATCGGTGATATCAACGGAATCACACAGCGATTGGAGTATTTGCAGGAGCTGGGCATTGATGTGATCTGGCTTTCGCCGGTATACCAGTCACCGAATGATGATAATGGTTATGATATCAGCGATTATCAGGCAATCATGGAAGAATTCGGAACGATGGAAGACTTTGACCGGATGCTCGCAAAAGCGCATGAGCTTGGCATCAAGATCATGATGGATTTGGTAGTGAATCATACTTCCGATGAACATGCATGGTTCGTGGAAAGCCGCAAGAGTGTAGACAATCCTTACCGTGATTTTTATATCTGGCGAAAAGGTAAGGAAGATGGCAGCGAGCCGAACAACTGGGGTTCCTGTTTCAGTGGTTCTGCATGGAAATACGATCCGCAGACCGACATGTATTTTCTGCACCTGTTTTCCACAAAGCAGCCGGATCTCAACTGGGATAATCCACAGGTACGTGAACATGTCTATGACATGATGAACTGGTGGTGCGAAAAGGGAATTGACGGATTCCGCATGGATGTGATCAGTCTGATCTCCAAACCGGAAGGACTGCCGGACGGCAAAGCCGGGGAGAATGGATATGGAGACAGTGGGTGTGCCAATGGCCCGCATGTGCATGAATATTTGCAGGAGATGAACCGTGAGGTTCTTTCAAAATATGACCTGATTACCGTAGGTGAGGCTGCCGGGGTGACATTAGAAGAGGCAAAGAAATATGCCAATGCCGAAGGAACCGAACTGAATATGGTATTTCAGTTTGAGCATCTGGGGGATGGAGAAGGCGTAAAGACCCGCTTCGGCAAATGGGATGGACAGAAGATGCCGCTGCCAGAGTGGAAAGAGAATCTTTCGAAGTGGCAGACGGGGCTGGAAGGCAATGCATGGAACAGCCTGTTTCTTTCCAATCACGATCAGCCTCGTTCGGTATCAAAATTCGGAAATGACAGTGATGCATACCGCGAGGTTTCTGCAAAACTTCTGGCAACCTGTCTGCATATGATGCAGGGAACGCCGTATGTATACCAGGGGGAAGAGCTTGGTATGTGTAATGCTTATTTTGACGACCTTGCGGACTATCGAGATATCGAAAGCCTGAATGCATACAGGGAACTGACCGAATCCTGTGGAGTTTCCCATGAAGAGATGATGGGATATCTGAAACGTGTCAGCCGCGACAATGCACGTACACCGATGCAGTGGGATGACAGCAAAAATGCAGGCTTTACGACGGGAACACCATGGATCAAAGTCAATCCGAATTATGTTCATGTCAATGCAAAACAGCAGGTGGGAAATCCGGATTCGGTATTTTCTTATTATCAGAAACTGATTCGTCTGCGCCATGAAAATGAAATTATTGTATATGGCGATTATGAATTGCTTGAGCCGGAGAATGAAGAGCTTTTTATTTATACAAGAACACTCGGTGGAGAGCGCCTGATGGTGCTGTGCAATTTCACGGATCGGGATGTGGTGATTCCGGCATCCGTGACCGGACAGATTACGGATGCACAAATTATGATCTGCAATTATGTGGGAAAGATGGAATCCCTGTTGCGCCCATATGAGGCAAGAGTATATCGTTACGAAGTGTAGGAGGATATCATGAACAAAAAATGGTGGATGGGAAAAGTGGCATACCAGATCTGGCCCAAAAGCTTTGCAGACAGTAATGGCGATGGAATTGGCGATCTGGAAGGCATCATTGGAAAACTGGATTATTTAAAAGAACTTGGTGTAGATATTATCTGGATTTCCCCGGTATATCAGTCACCGCTCGTGGATCAGGGATATGATATTTCGGATTACTATGACATCAATCCGCTGTTTGGTGATATGGATACGATGGACCGTCTTCTGGCAGAGGCAAAAAAGCGGGATATGTATATTATCATGGATCTGGTTGTGAATCATTGTTCTGATGAGCATGAGTGGTTCCAAAAAGCAATGAAAGACCCGGATGGAGAGTATGGAAAATACTTCTATATTGCAGAAAAGAAAGACGGAAAACTGCCGTGTAACTGGCGCTCTTATTTTGGCGGAAGTGTGTGGGAACCGATTCCGGGAACAGACAAATACTATCTGCATTCGTTCCACAAAAAGCAGCCGGATCTCAACTGGGAGAACCCGGTCGTTCGTCAGGAAGTTTATAAGATGATGAATTTCTGGCTGGAGCGTGGCGTGGCAGGCTTCCGAATTGACGCGATCATCAATATCAAAAAGAAATTGCCGTTCCGGGATTATGAGCCGGATCGCGCAGATGGATTATGTGATATTGGGAAAATGCTGGCAGAGGCAGAGGGGATTGGAACATTTTTAGAGGAGATGAAGCGTGAGACGTTTGCGAAATATGACGCTTTTTCCGTAGGAGAGGTGTTCAATGACAAGGAATCGGAGATTCGTGAATACATTGGAGAAGATGGGCACTTTTCATCCAAATTTGATTTTTCGCCGGAACTTTGTGGGAAAAAAGGCCGTTGGGATCTGAACGAAGATGTCACAGCGGAAATGTACAAAAAGGTGATTTTTGACAGCCAGCTGCGCACGGGAGAGATCGGTTTTCTGTCAAATATTATCGAAAATCATGATGAACCTAGAGGCGTGAGCCGCTATATTCCAGCGGATGATCTCTCGGAGCAGAGCAAGAAAGCTTTGGCGGCGGTATACTTCTTCCTTCGTGGAATACCATTCATCTATCAGGGGCAGGAAATTGGTATGGAAAACTGCGCATTCCCGGATATTACCGCATATGATGATATCAGCACAAAGGATGACTATCAGGTATGTCTTGATGCAGGATGCACCGGGGAAAAGGCATTAGAACTCGCACACAAATTCAGCCGTGATAATGCCCGGACACCGGTACAGTGGGATGACAGCGATTTTGCAGGATTTTCTACACACGAGCCGTGGCTGATGGTGAATCCGAATTACAAGCAGATCAATGTGAAAAAGCAGCAGGCACAGCCGGATTCCGTTTGGAATTTTTATAAACAGATGATTGCCGTATATAAAAATCCGGCATACCATGAAACACTGACATTTGGAAAATTTGAACCGTATGCCAGAGAGCAGAAGAATCTCATCGCGTATTACCGCAAGGGAGAATTACAGACACTTCTGGTGCTGGTCAATTTTCAAAAAGAACCGCAACGCGTAGCACTTCCAACAGGGGAGGCTAAGGTCGTACTCGATAATACGGCGTCCGCGTTGCAGGGGATATCCGTAAAAGAATCAGAGATCACACTTGACGGATATCAGGCAGTCGTGCTTGAAGTTATGTAGTAGGCACGGCATCGCCTTTGACTTTTGAAACCTTTTGGGATTTGTCTTTCCGGGAAAAAAGAGAGTGTTTTTTGCGGAGTTTGCTGCGGATTGCGGCATCGAGCTTTCTGTAGCGCTCCTCCTGGGACTCTTCCTGTTCCCGGAAAAGATAATTCATTTCTTTCAAGACGGTTTCTCGCACCTCCTGACTAATACTCAGACTTAGTTCTTCGTTGTTCTGCGCAATGGCGCGGCCGACAATATCACTCATCAGTTCGCGGAATTGTGCCATGCGTTCCTCGGCGGACAGTCCGTTTTCCGCATCTTTGTGGCTTGACACAACGGTGTGTCTGGACTGGCAGCCGGACGGCATTTTTAACAGATCATTCGCAGAATGACCGTCGGGAGTGCCAGCATTTGGGCGATAGAGCGCCTGCGCTTTTTCCACATCCTGACTATGTATGATCATCCGGATGGCTTTCAGCTGATAGCCTTGTTCTTTCAGTTCTTTGATCTTTTGAAATTCCAGTATATTTTCGCGTGTATAATATCGATGCCCCATCTCATTTCGTGGGATGGTCAGATCGAGTTCCTCTTCCCAGTAACGTAACACATGTGTCTCCACACCGGCCATGGCGGCGGCATCGGAAATCATGTAACGTACTTTTTCCACGACATATCCTCCTTTTCTGAAATTATAAGTATATTATAGATATTAACGTCTTATGATTCAAACTTTTTTCGTCGTGTTTTTACGACATATCTTGCAAAACGCGCGTTTTTTTGTTCAATTTGACAATGGTGCTTTGTGTATCATATAATAGGATGAATGGTAAAAATAAGTCTTTGAAAGAAATGAAAAGTGTGGGAGTTATGGAGACAATAATAGAGAAAGTTGATCCCAGACAGATTGACGAACATATAATGGAACAGGCAGGACAACTGATTGCGCAGGGAGAGCTTGTTGCATTCCCGACCGAGACCGTTTATGGACTTGGTGGAGATGCGTTGCATCCGGAAGCTGCAAAGAAGATTTACGCAGCAAAAGGACGTCCTTCGGACAATCCGCTGATCGTGCATATTGCAGAATTTTCCGATATGGAACGCGTTGCCAGAACCGTTCCGGAACAGGCCAAAAAGCTGGCAGATGCATTCTGGCCGGGGCCGCTGACAATGATCGTATGGAAGAGTGATGCCGTACCGTCAGCCACGACCGGAGGAATGGACACGGTGGCAGTGCGTATGCCGAATCATCCGGTAGCGCTCGATCTCATTCGCAAAAGCGGTTGCCTGATTGCAGCACCAAGCGCCAATACATCCGGACGCCCAAGTCCGACAGAGGCGCAGCATGTGGCAGAAGATCTTTCCGGCAGGATTGCAATGATCCTTGATGGAGGTCCGGTAGGCATTGGAATTGAATCTACGATCATTGACCTGACCGAGGACAAACCGATGGTGCTTCGTCCGGGATATATTACTCCGGAGATGCTGTCTGAAGTGTTAGGAGAGGAAGTTGTCATTGATCCGGGCATTATTGCGGCAGATGATACAAGAAAGCCGAAAGCACCGGGAATGAAGTATAAGCATTATGCGCCGAAAGCTGACATGGTGATTGTGGACGGTGCGCAGGATGCAGTTGTTGCAAAAATTAATGAACTGACAGCAGCGCGGCAGGCAGAAGGCAGGAAAGTAGCCGTCATTGCAACAGAAGAGACAAAAGAACAGTATGATGCGGATGTGATCCTTTGTATTGGAAAACGTGCAGACGAGGATGCCATTGCGCAGCATTTATATAAAATTCTCAGGGAATGTGACGAATTAAATGTGGGGGAAATTTATTCCGAATGTTTCCAGACACCGAGAATTGGACAGGCGATCATGAACCGGTTACTTAAAGCGGCCGGACATACCGTGATACATGTATAGAATGAGAGAGGGCAGAGTATGGAATATAACAAAATTATTTTCGTTTCGCAGACAGGAACATGCCGCGAAGCGATGGCCGCAGGAATATTTGGGGATTTTTCCCTGAAGCATCCGGTAGAGGTTGTGTCCCGCGGACTTGTTGTACAGTTTCCAGAACCGATGAACCAGAAGGCGGAGGCCGTTCTGATCAGTAATGGAATCAATATGGAGGGGTTTGTTTCTCAGCAGCTGACAGAGGAAGATCTGACGGAAGACGCATTGATTCTGCCGATGGAAGAGGTGCAGAGAGAAAGGATTCTTGAACAGTTCGAGAACGCGATTCCGGAAAATATTCATGTGCTTACATCTTATGTGGGGGATGAACTGGAAATATTAGATCCGTATGGAGGGGCGTTGCCGGCATATGGATTATGCTATGAGACATTGCGCAAATCAATCAAAAAACTCGTGAAAAAATTAAACGAAAACGAAGGAGAATAAGAGTATGGCAAAAGTAGTAGTTATGGATCATCCGCTGATCCAGCATAAGATTGGAATTATGAGAAGAAAGGACACCGGTTCCAAAGAGTTCCGCACACTGGTAAGTGAAGTGGCAATGTTAGAGTGCTATGAAGCAACCAGAGACCTTGAACTTACAGATGTAGAGATCGAGACACCAATCTGCAAGACAACCGTAAAAGAATTGAAGGGAAAGAAACTGGCAGTCGTACCAATCCTGCGCGCAGGTCTTGGTATGGTGGAAGGAATGCTTGAGATGATTCCGGCAGCAAAAGTCGGTCATATCGGACTTTACCGTGATCCGGAGACTGCAGAGCCGGTAGAATATTACTGCAAACTTCCGGCTGACTGTTCAAACCGCGAAGTATTTGTTGTAGATCCAATGCTGGCAACCGGCGGATCTGCAGTGGCAGCATTACAGATGTTAAAGGATAAAGGTGTAAAGAGCATTCGCTTTATGTGCATCATTGCTGCTCCGGAAGGCGTACAGAGACTGAAAGAAGCACATCCGGATGTTGACATTTTTATTGGTGCACTTGATGAGCATCTGAATGAAAAGAAATATATCGTTCCGGGACTTGGAGACGCTGGAGACCGTATTTTTGGTACGAAATAAGTTTTCTATGAAAACTTGTCACATATTAAAGAGGTGTAGAATATGAGCACGAAGAGACAGGATTATATCAGTTGGGATGAATACTTCATGGGAATCGCGATGCTTTCGGGCATGCGCTCAAAGGATCCGAATACCCAGGTGGGAGCCTGTATCGTAAGCTCCGAGCACAAAATCCTATCGATGGGATACAATGGATTCCCGACCGGATGTTCCGATGATGAATTTCCGTGGGTTCGGGAAGGAGATGACAACAAATATTTTTATACAACGCATAGTGAACTGAATGCGATACTGAATTATCGCGGCGGCAGTCTTGAAGGAGCAAGCATTTATGTGACGCTTTTTCCGTGTAACGAATGTGCAAAAGCAATCATTCAGTCGGGCATTCGCGAAGTTGTATATGACAGTGACAAATATGCAGATACCGCAGGAGTCATGGCTTCCAAGAAAATGCTCCGTGCCGCAGGGGTAACGCTGCGCAGATATGAGCATACAGGAAGAAATGTTTTTTTGGAGTTGTAAAGCATAGGAAACACTTTAAAAGTAAATAATTTTAGAGAGAGACATACACAGGAGCAATACATATGCGCGAAAGCGCAGTAATGTAGAGCTCCTTTTGTCATTTATACGAAGTTTTGGTAAAATTTGTCAACATATTGACGAAAAGTTTATGTAAAAACCAGTTCTTATGGACAAATCGACGAAAAATGGTATAATAAAATATAGTTGCGAGAAAGTATAAAGGGGAGCCATGAAGAAAGATAATAAACAGGTATGGAATGCACTGATATTGGTGTTTCAATTTGGAATCAATATGCTTGTTCCTATTTTTTTATGCTCGATATTTGGTATCTGGCTTGGGGAAAAAACAGGAATTTCATGGATGATGATTCCGTTTTTCTTTATCGGTGCTTTGGCCGGATCTACCAATATATACAAGATGGCCAGAAAATTAATGAAAAAATAGGCAGTATATGCTGCCAGACAGGATTGGGGCGTACACATGCTGAGAAGATTAAACGATGCATTGCCGGGACTGGTTGCAACAATCATCGGATACGGGTTGGTGATTCAGTTTGCCGGGGTGTGGTTTGTAGAAGATAAAGCCGCTTATTCCATAGGCCTGTGGTATGGAATAGCGATTGCAGTCGGACTTGCGATTCATATTGCAAGTGTACTGTGGGACGCAGTATCCATGGGCGAGAGTAAAGATGCCAATCGCAGAATTATCGCAAAGTGCCTGCTACGGTACTTCGTTGTGGCAGTTCTGTTAATTATATTGGGCTATTTTCATTTCGGGAATCTGTTTACCGCTTTTCTTGGGGTATTGGGACTAAAGATAGGAGCCTACCTTCAGCCGCTTTTTGAAAAAGCAGCGGGCAGATTGTTTGGAAGACGTGATGCAGCTTCTGACGAAGAAATAGTGGAATAAAAATAAATATAAAGGAGGTGACTATGTGAATCAGGGGATTTTAATGTCAGCTGACATTGATTTTATGATCCATGGGATCTTTCAGGTGGAGGTATTCGGGCAGAAAGTCTGGATTACGACCAGTCATGCGTGCATTCTTATTGTTATGGCAATCATGCTGATTTTTGCAATCATTGCAAACCGTAAGCTGAAGCATGCAACGGACAAACCCGATGCTTTCCAGAACGTCATTGAGCTGATCGTAGAAAAGTTGGATGATATGGTGGAATCCACCATGGGCAAATGGGCTCCGAAGTTCGTAAATTATATCAGTACGATTTTTATTTTCATACTGATGAGTAATATTTCCGGACTTGTAGGACTCCGGCCACCGACAGCCGATTACGGCACAACACTTGCGCTTGCGTTGATAACATTCTTTATGATTCGTGTCTGCAAAGTTAAGCATCAGAGCGCAAAACAAATCTGGACGGGAATGTGTTCACCATTACCGCCATGGCTCCCAATCTGGGCGCCAATTAACATTATCAGTGAGATTGCGATACCGATTTCCCTGTCGCTGCGTTTGTTCGCAAACATACTTTCAGGAACCGTTATCATGGCACTGGTATATGGACTACTTGGAAAACTGGCTATCGTATGGCCTGCAGCATTGCATGTATATTTTGATTTGTTCTCCGGAGCAATTCAGACATATGTATTCTGTATGCTGACTATGACTTATGTATCACAGGCTTGTGATGGCTGACATGTACCCAGAGGGTACGTGTCCTACGCAAATTGCATTCGCGAAGCGAATTTCTGATGCAATTTGCTCCTTTACGGTATATCAATGATGTACTACTAACAAAAAAGATCTTATATGGTTAAGGAGGATTTTTATATGAATATTTCAGGACAGGATTTAATTAGAGCATGCTCCGCTATCGGTGCAGGACTTGCAGTAATCGCAGGTATCGGACCTGGTATTGGACAGGGTATTGCAGCCGGACATGGTGCTGCAGCAGTAGGACGTAATCCGGGAGCAAGAGGACAGATCATGTCTACCATGCTTTTGGGACAGGCCGTTGCCGAGACAACCGGTCTCTATGGTCTGCTCGTTGCCATGCTTTTACTTTTCGTTCATCCATTAGGATAATGAGGCATATCGAAGATATGTCTCCTACGTACACCGCATCGCGAAGCGATTCTTCATGCGGTGTGCTCCTTGAGACACATTAAAAATGTGTTTCAATATAAAGAAGGAAAGGAGAGTAAGCAGGAGTGTTAGCTGAACAGACATTTTTATTTAATCTTGATCCACAGTTGCTCTTCGATACAGCGTTACTGGCAATTGCAGTATTTTTCCTTGTACTTGCGATGTCATATCTGCTTTTTAATCCGGCGCGGAAACTGTTGAAAGACAGGCAGGAGCGGATTGCCAATGATATTGACAGTGCGAAGGAAGACAAAGAGAGTGCCGAAGCCCTGAAAGCAGAATATGAGGCAAAGCTCAAAGAAGTTGACAAAGAAGCTGAAGTGATTCTTGCCGATGCGAGACAGAAGGCGATGAAGAATCAGACCAAAATCATTGACGAGGCGAAAGAGGAAGCTTCCCGCATTATTGCACATGCCAAACAGGAAGCAGAACTGGAGAAAAAGCACGCAATGGATGATATGAAGCAGGAAATGATTACCATCGCAGCTATGATGGCACAGAAAGTTGTGGCAGCATCCATTGATACCAGTATCCAGGATTCCCTTGTGGATGAGACATTGAAAGAGATGGGTGAATCAACATGGCTAAGCTAGTATCCAGAACATATGGGGATGCATTGTTCCAGCTGGCTGTGGAAGAGAACCGCATTGACACCATGTTCGAGGAAGTTCGGACAGTGGCTGTCGCTTTGCAGGAGAACCCGGATCTGACCCGGCTGATGAATCATCCCAAGATTGATAAAGAAGAGAAGGTTAAACTGATCGAAGATATTTTCAAAGGGCAGGTAGAGGATGAACTTGTAGGTCTGATGCGAATGATTGTAGAGAAGGATCATTACAATGAGATTGAGAGCGTTTTTACGTACTTCATGGAACAGGTCAAAGAATACAAAAATATCGGAACCGCCTATGTAACTTCTGCCATGGAACTGAGTGATGCGCAGAAGGCAGCAGTAGAAAAGAGACTGCTTGAGACAACAAAATATGTGAAATTTGAAATGCATTACGATGTGGATGCCGCATTGATCGGCGGCATGGTTATCCGCATCAAAGACCGCGTGGTAGACAGCAGTATTCAGACAAAACTGTATGATTTAACCCGCGAATTATCCAAAATACAGTTGAAAGTAGGTGAGTGCGCTCCATGAATTTAAAACCAGAAGAAATCAGTTCCGTAATCAAGGAGCAGATTAAACGATACGCTTCCCAACTGGAAGTTGCAGATGTGGGAACCGTTATCCAGGTAGCAGATGGTATTGCACGTATCCATGGTCTGGAGAACGCAATGCAGGGAGAGCTTTTGGAGTTTCCAGGAGAGGTCTACGGAATGGTCATGAACCTTGAGGAAGACAACGTAGGTGCCGTACTTCTTGGCTCTCAGAAAAATATTAATGAAGGTGATACGGTAAAGACAACCGGACGAGTGGTAGAGGTACCAGTCGGAGATGTTATGCTTGGCCGTGTCGTAAATGCACTGGGACAGCCAATCGATGGCAAGGGTCCGGTAGATACTGATAAGTATCGTAGAATTGAGCGTGTAGCATCCGGTGTCATCTCAAGAAAATCCGTAGATACACCATTGCAGACAGGTATCAAGGCAATCGATTCCATGGTGCCGATCGGACGAGGACAGCGAGAACTGATCATCGGAGACCGTCAGACAGGAAAGACAGCGATTGCTGTGGATACCATTATCAACCAGAAGGGACAGGGTGTGAAGTGTATTTATGTCGCAATCGGACAGAAAGCTTCCACCGTTGCAACGATTGTAAAGACACTGGAAGAATACGGAGCTATGGCGTATACGACCGTAGTTGCAGCGACTGCCAGTGAGCTTGCGCCATTGCAGTACATCGCACCGTATGCAGGCTGTGCAATCGGTGAGGAGTGGATGGAAAATGGCGAAGATGTCCTTGTCGTATACGATGATCTGAGTAAGCATGCAGCTGCATATCGTACACTTTCCCTGCTTTTGAAACGAGCACCGGGACGTGAGGCTTATCCGGGAGATGTCTTCTATCTACATTCAAGACTTCTTGAGCGTGCAGCAAGACTTTCTGATAAGTTGGGTGGCGGTTCTCTGACTGCATTACCGATTATCGAAACACAGGCGGGCGATGTATCTGCTTATATTCCAACCAACGTTATTTCCATCACGGATGGTCAGATTTATCTGGAGACAGAGATGTTCAATGCAGGTTTCCGGCCGGCAATCAATGCCGGACTTTCGGTATCCCGTGTAGGTGGTTCTGCGCAGATCAAGGCGATGAAGAAGATCGCAGCGCCGATTCGTACCGAGTTGGCACAGTACCGTGAGCTGGCAGCATTCTCACAGTTTGGTTCGGAACTGGATGCCGATACGACCGAGAAGCTGGCACAGGGCGAGCGTCTGAAGGAAATCTTAAAGCAGCCACAGTATCAGCCGATGCCGGTTGAGAAACAGGTTATCATTATTTATGCAGCAATCAAGAAATATCTTATGGACATTCCGGTAGCAGACATTCTGCGTTTCCAGAATGAACTCTTTGATTATATTGATACCAAATATCCGGAGATTCCGGGAAGCATTGCAGCAACGAAAGTGATGGATGAAGAGACAGAACAGAAGCTGGTGAAAGCAATCGAAGAATGCAAAGCATCCTTCCGATAATGGCAGAAAGTAGGTGGTAAGACATGGCCTCCATGCGAGACATAAAGCGAAGAAAAAGCAGCATACAGAGTACGCAGCAGATCACCAAAGCCATGAAGCTGGTTTCAACCGTTAAGCTACAGAAAGCCAAAAGCCGTGCGGAACAGACGGACCCGTATTTCAATTATATGTACAAAACCGTAAGTTCCATGCTGGCACGAAGTGGCAATATCAATCATCCGTATTTGCAGGCAGGCGATTCCAAAAGAAAAGCAATCGTTGTCATTACTTCGAATCGAGGACTGGCAGGTGGATATAATTCCAACATTGTCAAACTGATTACAGGCAGTGATTTTCCGAAAGAAGATCTCGACATCTATGCCGTAGGAGGAAAAGGTGTAGAGGCACTCGGACGGAGAGATTATCACATTGCACTGGATGCTTCTTACATGATGGAAGCTCCGACCTATCCGGATGCGGCGGCTTTGTGCAACAAGGTACTCGAAGCATTTACAAACGGAGAAGTAGGAGAAATCTATCTGGCATACACGCATTTTAAGAATACAGTAAGTCAGGAAGCAAAGATGATCAAACTCCTTCCGGTTGAAATCGATCCGGAGGACGCAGAGGATTCCAATGTTCTGATGAATTATGAGCCAAATGAGGAAGAGGCATTGAATATGATTATTCCGAAATATGTGACGAGCTTATTTTACGGAGCACTCGTTGAGGCGGTAGCCAGTGAGAACGGTGCACGTATGCAGGCAATGGATTCAGCAACCAGCAATGCGGAAGAAATGATCAGTGATCTGTCACTGAAGTACAATCGCGCGCGTCAAGGTTCCATTACGCAGGAACTTACCGAAATTGTGGCGGGCGCAAATGCAATTTCAACGTAAAAAATAAGGAGAAAATAAATGGCAGGTAATAATATTGGTAAAATCACACAGATTATCAGTGCCGTACTGGATATCAAATTCCAGGAAGGACATCTGCCTGAGATCAACGAAGCAATCGAAGTGCCGTTAAAAGATGGCGGAAGACTGGTTGTGGAAGTGGCTCAGCATCTGGGTGATGATACAGTAAGATGTATCGCTTTGGGACCAACTGACGGATTGGTTCGTGGTATGGATGCCATTGCAACAGGTGCCCCGATCTCTGTTCCTGTTGGAGAGAAGACACTGGGCAGACTGTTTAATGTATTGGGTGATCCAATTGATGAAATCGCAGCTCCGGATACCGAGGAGAAATGGCCGATCCACAGACCGGCACCATCATTCGAGGAGCAGGCAACTTCACAGGAGATGCTTGAGACCGGTATCAAAGTCGTAGATTTGCTTTGCCCATATCAGAAGGGTGGAAAAATCGGACTGTTTGGAGGTGCGGGTGTAGGAAAGACCGTACTGATTCAGGAGCTGATTCACAATATTGCGACGGAGCATGGCGGATATTCCGTATTTACCGGAGTAGGAGAGCGTACCCGTGAAGGAAATGACCTTTACTACGAAATGAAAGAATCCGGCGTAATCGACAAGACGACCATGGTATTCGGACAGATGAATGAGCCACCGGGAGCCCGTATGCGTGTAGCGTTGACCGGACTTACGATGGCAGAATATTTCCGTGACAAAGGTGGAAAAGACGTGCTTCTTTTCATTGACAATATTTTCCGTTTCACACAGGCAGGTTCTGAGGTATCCGCGTTGCTTGGCCGTATGCCATCCGCTGTAGGATATCAGCCGACACTGCAGACGGAGATGGGCGCATTGCAGGAGCGAATTACATCCACAAAGAACGGTTCTATTACATCTGTACAGGCAGTCTATGTGCCTGCGGATGATTTGACAGACCCGGCTCCGGCAACGACATTTGCGCATTTGGATGCAACAACGGTATTGGACCGTTCAATTGTAGAGCTTGGTATTTATCCGGCAGTTGATCCACTGGCATCTACTTCCCGTATCCTTGATCCACGTATTGTTGGCGAGGAGCATTTTAAGGTTGCCCGTGAAGTACAGGAAATCTTACAGAAGTACAAAGAATTGCAGGATATCATTGCCATCCTTGGTATGGACGAATTATCTGAGGATGATAAGCTTGTTGTAAGCCGTGCAAGAAAGGTACAGCGATTCCTGTCCCAGCCATTCTCGGTAGCTGTACAGTTTACCGGACTGGAAGGAAAATACGTGCCGATCGCCGAGACCATCCGTGGTTTCCGCGAAATCCTGGACGGAAAACTTGATGATGTACCGGAAAGTTACTTCCTCAATGCCGGAACGATTGACGATGTAAAAGAGTCTTATTCGAAAGCAAAGTAAAAATTTGCAAAGGCAGGAAAGGGGTATTATGGCAGAAGGAAAAGATTTATTTCAGGTCGAGATCATCACACCGGATCGTATATTTTTTGCCGGTGAGGCAGATATGCTGGAATTCAATACGGCGGATGGAGAAATCGGAGTGTACAAAAATCATATTCCACTGACCACCGTCCTTGAACCCGGTGTTGTGATCATACACAACGGTGATGAACAGAAAGTTGCAGCCGTCCATGCAGGATTTGCAGAAATTCTCGGCGAGAAAGTTACGCTGCTTGCGGAGCTTGCCGAATGGCCGGATGAAATCGACATCAATCGTGCGGAAGCCGCGAAGGAGCGTGCAGAAGAACGAATTGCTGCGAAGTCACAGAATCTCGATTTGAAGCGTGCAGAGTATGCACTCCACAAGGCATTGATACGTATTAATGTCGCTGGACATAAGTAGAAATGATTAGGAATTTATGATTAATCATATTGGGAGGATGATAGCTGTGCAATTTATTTTTGATACATTTATGTTAATCATAGGAATAATAAGCTTAGTATTAACAATTACTTTTTTTGTTAAACTTGCTAAATATTTTAATAAAAAAACAAATAATGATGAAGGTAAAATCATGTAATAAAGTATTTAGGATATGTGTCAAGCTTGCATCTGAACAATAACATTGGGAATTCTATTTGATGAATAAAAACGTCAAATGGAATTCCTTTTTGTTTAATTATATTGTATAATAATGAAAAGGAGCGCATGAAAATGAAGTTAGGCATATGTGATGATGAAGCGGTAGTACACCACCAGGTAAAAGAGTATATCGAGGGCATAGATTTTGGGGTTTCATTGGAGTTGGTAGATTTCTATAATGGAAAAGAGTTACTAGAGAGCACAAGTCAAATTGATATCCTTCTCCTTGACATTTGTATGCCAGAACTGGATGGAATTGAAATTGGACGAAAACTTAAGGGAAACCTAAATATTGGAAAGATCATTATGCTGACAAGCATGGTGGAACGATTTCAGGAGGCATTTGAGATTGAAGCTTATCGTTTTATCACAAAGCCGATTGATTGTGAGAAATTAGTGAAGGCAATTCGTGAGGCAATTGATACTTTCGTTGGATGTGTGCCAATAGAAGTATATCATAGTAATCAGAAATATCGTTTTCAGCAGCGACAGATACGTTATATCGGTAGAATGACATCACGTACGGAAGTGATTATAGGACGGGAAAGTTTTCAAAGTGGAATGACACTTGCTGATTGGGAGAAAGTATTAGATTCACGAATGTTTTTGCAGGTTCATAAAAGTTATATTGTGAATTTATCGCAGATTGAACGGATTGAAGACAAACTTATTCTTAAAAATGGTGAGATACTTCCAATTGCAAGACGGAGAAAAAGCGAATTGTTAAAACGATTTATGCAGTATGATTTGAGGTATCGGTAGATGGAATACATATATACAAGTTTTGTATTTATTATCAGCATTATAGAGGCGGCATTGTTTTATCATGTTGTTTGTCGTAGAAAGATAGTGGAGATAACATACAAACAGCTTTTGCCGTTTATAGGATTATATGTTGTGCAAATGTTTTTGGTGGGGCTTCAAGTTACAGGATTACTACAAAATATTTTAGTTGCTTTTTTGTATTATCTTGTGGGGGTCATATTCACAGGAACAACTTACATTCGAAACATTAAATATTGGATTCTTAGTTTGTTTTTGAGCGCGACTTTAGAAGAGGTAATTTACTTAAGTATTTGGACACATTTTTTTCCTAAGAAGCAGGGATATGGCATTGGAAATGTATATACATGTATAACTGTTACAGTTATTTTATATATCATTAATAGATTTTTGAAAATGAGAATAGATGAGGAAGAAATTAATGTACCTAAAGTTTTTCGGGTAATGATTCCAATTATCTGTAGTATTGTTTTTGCAATTTCATATATGATCTATGCAATGAATCTGATAGATCAGGAGAAACAAAAGACTTTTGCTTTACTTATTTTGTTAGTGGTAATACTAGGAATTGGGATCATTGTTATTATGATACTACATATCTCACAACAGAAAGAAAAGTTTCAGCTTCAAGCAGATGTGGAAAATCAATATAATCAGCAGCAAAAGGCATATTTTATGATGATGCTTGAAAAACAAGAAGAGACAAAGCGATTTCGGCATGATATATTAAATCATTTACTGTGTGTGCAGGATCAATTAAAAAGAAAAAATTACTCAGATGCTGAAACATATGTAGACAGCGTTTTGAAGGAATTAAATGTGATTCGTACCATGCAATATGATGTGGGAAATGAGATTGTAAATGTATTGCTAAATTATTATTTATTACCAATTCGAGGACAGTGCAATATTTTAATTGAAGGATATCTTGGACAATTGACATATATTTCTCACATAGATTTATGTACGATCGTTTCGAATTTATTGAAAAATGCAGTTGAAGCGGTAAATGAAAATGGAGAAATAGTAGTAGATATTATTCGCAAGGAAAAATATGTGAAAATAGGAATTAGCAATACATGTAAAAGTGTTCCATGGGTAAATAAAATGGGAAAGTTTGAAACGTCTAAATTAGACAAAGAAAATCATGGGTATGGCATGGATAACGTAAAGAAAGCGGTTAAAAAAAATCATGGGCGATTTCAATATCATGTAGAAAAACATCGCTTTGGTGTAGAAGTGATATTCATGATATGACCGTTTGCAACAAAAAGTGACCGTTCATATTATAGTTTATTGAAAAGTGTATATTTAAGGAATAAACTGCTCTCATCAGAGTAGTTTATTTTTTTGAAAGGAGAAGTAATATGTTGTATACAGAAGGAATGATATTAGATTTTTGGAAATGGATATGGAGAAAAAAGTGAATAGAGGACTATATATTTTTGGTACGTTGATTTCATAGTGGATTGAGGATATAGGATAGAAAAAACAAATTTTGAATATTGGAGAGAAAGGATGGATATACATGAATAGAAAAATAGTATTAACCATAATGGCATTTGCAGTAATTTTGCAGGGAACAGTAGGGATAAATGCAACTTCTATACAGAAAAATGAGCAAACAACATTACAAAATGTAGTGGATAATGTTGTAACGCAGTTTGAGTCGATAAGAGTACAAAATAAAACATGGATGGAAGCAAATCTAGAGTTTGATAAAGCTTTGTTTGATTCAGAAAATCAAATAAGCGCATATTTGTTTTCAATTGAAAAAAATGGTGATAAATTAGGGTATTTAATAGCTAACACTTCGCTGGCAAATAATATTATTGAATATGGTGAAGCCTGTTTTCTAGATGAAGCTATGGAAAAGGTTGAACAAACATATGAGGTTGAAAAAGAAGAACAAAAGGTTTACTATTTAGGAGACTTAAATTATGTAATAGGTGGGGAAGACGATAATAAAAATGATATATATATAGATGTTTCCACAAGTCAATATGAAGAACTTGAGGAAGATGAACTAGTGGAATTTGAGGTTCAAGCAAGTACGCCTCCAGATTCAGGTAATGTTTATATTACAAATCCAGAAAAGTATGAGCAGGGGTATGACTATTGTACATTTTCAAGTGTGACAGGATGGAATTTGACATATTACAAGATGACAGATTTTTCATCTGGCGGTGTGTGTGCGCCAACAGCCGCAACTAATCTGTTATATTATTGGCATACTAGTAGGGGAACTAAATACAAAAAGCTTTTAAATAGCACATGGAAGAAAACATTTGATAAATTATGTTCAAACATGGGGACAAAAAAAACAGGAGGAACAACTGCAGCAAATATAACCTCAGGTTTAAATGAGTATTTAAACTCTAAAGGTTATGGCAAAGTTGCAACATTACATATTGGAACAAATAACGGGAAAAAACTTATTCCTGCAATTGATGAAAACCGTCCTTGTTTATTGATGCTTTATGATCATTATTTATATAAGAATCATGTGGTTCTTGCTTTGGGCTATCAAGACTATGTTTATAAGCATTGGAATGGAAATGATGAAGAAATATATATTAGGATTATGGACGGATGGACGGATAAGGCGAATCGTTTTGTATGGGGAAAATGTAGTGGAAGTTGGAATTATTTAACAGTTGATCTATAATGGAGGTATAAAGAATGAGAAAAAAAAAATAGAAATAGTAATACTTATAATTATAGTGATAATTATAAGCATAGTAATATCTATGATGTTGTTTTATAGAAAGAGAAGTATGATTTCTGTCTTGCCGAATGAAGTGACTTCTATTATGATTGTTAATGGAAATAATGGTAATATGTTAGATCTTTCGGAAGAAGAAATTAGTACTTTAATAAATAGATGTCGTGTGATCGATTGTAAAAGAATAATAAATAAAGAACCAGGTTTAGGTTGGAGTTATAGTATAGACTTTTCGTATGGTAATACATCAAAATCGATTGTATTGGTATCTAGTGAACTTTGTGAAATCGATAATGGATATTATAGAATTGAAGAAAAGGATGGAGAAGATGTAATCAATATAATTAAGAAATTCTATGAAGAGAGTAAGGAAAAGATTAAGGGCGAAACAAGTAAATAACGTATGATTGTTATGTATTATAAATCAGGATCATAAATTATTTTCCGCAATAATTTGTGTTGGTGGTACTACTTGTTTATGGATTAAGAAATTAATAGACAATCATAAAAAGTTATAAGTGTGTTTTATATAAGGCGATAAACGATGATTAGCATTGAAAAATTAACAAAAACATATGGCAGTAAAAACATTATTATCAACTGGCATTTTACATTTGAGAATGGGAAGATCTACGGGTTGATCGGAAGAAACGGAATCGGTAAGACAACCATTCTTAAGTGCATGAGTGGGCTCTGCGAGGCGGATGCGCTTAAGCTGAGTACGGACGCGGGAGATGTGTCCGACCGGGACTATTTGATGCGGAATATCTATTATGTTTCGGACGAGCCCGTGTACTACAACGATCTTACATTGAAGGAACATCTCTGGCTGATCTGTAAAATAGAAAACTATCAGAAGGACGAGGCGGAACGCAAAATTAATGAATTACTCCGGCATTTTCATATGGCGGAGTATTTGAATTATTACCCTACGGCAATGTCGAAGGGGACACTTCAGCGCATGATGATTATGATTGCATTTCTCAGACATGATGAGAATCTACTGTTTGATGAGCCTTTTAATGGTCTTGATCCAGTGCAGCTGCAGCAGGCGTTGGTGTATTGTGTGCAGGAAAAGGCGAAGCATTGCATGATCATTTCCAGCCATGACATCGAATCTTTAGAGGAACTCTGTGATGAGTTTCTGATTTTTAAGCCGAATGAGATTGTAAGTGTGACTGGAAAGATTGATAGAGAGCATGTGAATTGTATGATTGGAGAAAGTTATGCGTAGTCTATTTTCGATTCTTGTCAGGGAAAAGGTTCGAAGGGTGAAGCGTTTTTGTGCACAAAAACCAATTTTGCTTGTGGGAATTGTAGTGTCGGTCATTTATGCCGGATATTGTTATCGAAACAGTCTGAGCGAATTACAACAAGTATTTTTGCAGGTGGATAAATATGCTTATGTACATATACTGGTGATGTTGTATCTTATATTAAAAATTCTGAATCCGACACAAGGAATCGTGATTGATTATCAATTAATCCAACTGAAAGTTATTTCGTTGAAACAATATAAGCTTCTGCTTGGCGGAAAGTTATGGTTTGCAAGTGTATTTTTGTTGGGAATGGGATGCATTTTTGATAACAGCTTTTACATAGAAGTTGCCTTTCTTAATGCAGGAGTGAATTTGTGGATTTTTTTGAGAAATCGTTTTGGTAGTCGATGGATTGATTTTATGATAGCAGTTCTGGTCATTATTATTATGAAGTGGTCGTTGTGGGGCGCAGCATGTATGTTCACAGCTGTATTTCAAATTTTGTTTTGGCGTATTCAAAAGTTAAATTATGAAGAAATTCTTCCAATTTACAAGACAACTTATTTGATTGGACAAAGGTTTTCCGGGGTTGCATTTCGACCAAGCGAGGAAAGTGGAATTCAGAAGGTGGCAGAAAGTTTAACTGGAAAGGCAAAACAGAAACATACAGAGTGGTGCTTACGCTATTATGACAATGATTTTGCGTTTTATTTGCACAAAGAGTTGGCGCGCGTTGTGGCAAATAAGGACAAGCTGATTTCATATTTGTTGATTAGTCTTGTAATTAGTGTGTGTGGACTTTATTTGCCAGAGTGGTTTTGGGGCATTGCAATAGTGATTAATGTGGTCATTGTATTCAATTACAATTGTTCCATGTATGAAAACGAGAGCGTACTTTTTCGTAGAGGATATGTTTGCAGACAGGAATTGTTTCTGAATTTGTTTTGTAAATTTGTGGTGTGCTGTGTGACCGATTTTGTTATGTGTGCAACGCTTGCAATCGGAAAAATTGCGCTGCTTTTGTTTGCGATTGTGGCGGCGGTCGTGTGTACAATTGCGGCTTTGGCAAAGTGCTTCAAGAGTGTATAAATAGATGCAATTTTAATGGGGCTGATGTTTAAAGTTGGAGGTTATCAATATGGGGAAAAAACAGGAACTTGATTTTGACGACAAATGGATTGTGGAGAGAGAAGACGGGTTTTGGAAATATTATGTAAAACATTTTTGTGGAGTTGCGATGATTATGATTGGTATTTTCGTAGCCTTCTGTATTGGCAAAAAAGATATTGATGTAATCTATTTACTGATTTCTATTATGGTTGCAGATGCGTTTCCTTTTTTGGCCTGGGGAATTAATGAACTTAGAATGAAAAACCATGATAAAAGAAACGATGGTGGAAAATAATGACAAAATATGAAGGATATAAGAAAAGCTGTAAAGCATTCGTCTTTACAGCTTTTTGGAGTCGTGTTTCTTATGAATTTCCCATTCAACATTGCATAATCGTTTCCGGTTTATTTTTTCTCCAATACTTTTTGGGCAAGTGTTGCATCATATCCTAATGCAACCAGTTTTTCCACGGTATCATTTCCGTTGTTGATTTCATCCATGATCTTAAGAATTGAATCGCGACATTCTAAGTATCCCAATTCATGCCCCTCTGTATATCCAGATTCGTGTCCTTCCTCCCACATGGACTTGGCAAATTTCTTTTCATCAAACTCTGTTAAAAGCATATGACGCACCTCGCTTCGGTTTCTCAGCAGAACATCTTTGAGGATGTCATGATTCAGCCTGCGAACAAACGTTAACCAAATTTTTGTTTTCTGTAATTCAATAATTGTTCTACTTTACATTATATAAAAGGGGAAGCAGCTATGCAATGTATTTAATTTCATTCATTATGATAATTCAGCAAAAATGGAGCAAATGGACATATGTGAAAAACAGAAGTGTAATGTCCACAAAAAACAGAAAGATAGGACATATGCAGAATAATTGATTGAAAATGTCCTGTAAATAGATATTTATTGGAACAAAATTATGGAAATTTGATACATATGTCCAATATAAGAAAAAAACAAGGACATTTATAAAGAGAAAAATTGTATATGTCCAAAAAGTGAAAATAGTGAGGACATAATAATAAATTTCTATGTATATGTCCAAATTATAATGGTCTCATACGCAACAAAATTCGACAGCAGTACACAAAAGCTTGTCATCCAGTATAATGAATCGTGTCCATTGACATACATAAAGCACTTCGCGGCAGATAACCGTGAAGTGCTTCTTTTTTTGGTATAAACTTCCCCATTACTCTTTATTTAAGAAGTTCCAAAAGCGTAGCTCTGGCCTTATTTTTCTGGTCGCCTGGATAGCTGACACCAATGCGATAACTAATGGTGTCTTTGACCTGATAAGCATCTATGGAATCATAAGAGTCATCAGATGCGTTGGTTGTCGTGATAATCTTCCAGGTTTCGCCGGATGCGCTGGTGTAATCTTCTGTAGTATAAATGCTAGAATCATCCATATTGGACGGATAATCAATATCAACGTAATCCGAAATTGTGCTATGTTCCGTATAAATGTCGGCAGAGGCAGAAACGGAAAGATCGGCATTTTCGCAGGAATAACTCTCAAGGAAAGAGATATAGCAAATATTGCCGGATCGATCACCGAGTGCAGTGACTTCGACGTGTTCAGGTGTCTGCGGCAATTTCGCAGGCTTTAATTTATCGTATCCGATATAAGCAAGTGCCTCGTCTTCTGAAGAGAAACTTTTATAAACAGAACCCGGAGACCAGCTGTTGATTGGCTGGTATGTTTTGTACTGTTGGATAAAAGTGTCTTTTTCATCCCGGACATTTCCGGTAATTTCAGCATCTGTGACTTTCGTAATTGCTTCGGTCAGGCGGTATCCTCCTTTGGAAAGGGAGGAGTAGACAGTATTTAAAATACCGGCTTTGGCAAGAAGTGCCTGAAATTCGGTGGCAGAACTGCGGAAGTATGCACAAGTGCCACGGAACTCCTCTTCGCCTTGTCCTTTTGTGTAAGTAAAATCTGTTTTTTGACCGTCCAGCGAATAGGAAAATGTCACACTGCCAAGATTTTCGGTGCAGACAAGAATAACCATGGCATAGTTTTTCATGGTTCTTTCCAGTTCTGTCTGTTGGGATTTCTTAAAAGATCCATCGAGATTCATTGTCCAGCCATATGGCTCATCGGTTGTCTGCAATTCATGTGTTGCAATCGGAAGTACATCATTGATTCCGAGCGCCGTGAGGGTTTTTCCGTTGTCAGACATGCTTCCAACATAAGGGTGAATGGTGTTATAAATCTGTGCGGCCTTTGGCTGGATGGCAGTACCGTTTTCCCATGCAATCCAGTCGTTGACATACACTTTTTCAATCTTATGCTTTTCGGTGGTCTCATCGGAAAAAGTGTTGTTTTTGGATGCAGACAGACGGTTGGCCCGGACATTGATTGTGACAATTCCGGGATTGTCAGCATCGACCGTGTAGTTTATGCCAGATACGCCAAGTGAGTGATCGGTAAGAGATCCCTTAATCTGGATTTTTTGGGAATCTGTCACGGTCACAGAATAATTCATCATGGATGTATCCGTCATGGAACGTGGGGAAATGTATACTTTCCATCCCCAGAATCCGGAAAGCAAGAGAGCAACCGTTAAGACCGAGGCCAGAATCCGGTTCCGGTTTTTTTTGCGGTTTTTCTTCAAAAAATCTATGGTGGATGCGTCCGCCGGATCTTTTTCAGGAAGTGATTCCGGTGCCTGCATGGCAGCAAGAATTCGCCGGCAATCTTCGCAGTTTTTTACATGAGATACAATTGCGGTGTTTGTTATATCGCTTGTGAGATGGTCAACATAACTTGGCAACAGATCCTGTACAACTTCGCAGGTCAACTCATTTTTCATATACATACAGCTCCTTTCTTATAAAAGTTTTTCTTTACCGCGATAAAACATTACGCGCGCCCAGTTTTCGCTTTGTCCCATAATCTGCCCGATTTCCCGGAAGGAAAGGTTACCGAAAGCCCTTAGGTAGATCACTTCCCGGTATGGTTCTTTCAAGTCGTGAAGATGCTGCAGCAACTCCATTTTTCCCATGGAAGAAAGTACTTCCTGCTCTGCGGATGGAGAAGGGGTAATATGTGCCTCGGCATCCGTCAGATCCTCGTGCAGTGGGTGCTTTCGCAGGTAGGACAAATATTGATTTTTGGCAATCGCACAGAGCCAGGTAGTGATTTTACAGCTTCCGTCGTAGCGTTTTATACTGTTGACTGCCTGACAGAACGTTTCCTGGGCCAGTTCTTCCGCAATGTCCGGCTTGTGGACCAATGACATCAGATATTGGTAAACCATCTGAAAATGCTGGCGGTAAACGGCGTCCATGTCCTGCATGATCGGGCTCCTTTCTTGTGGGATATTGATTGGTTACATGGATTAATGTAAAAAAATGTGATTTCGTTACAAAAAAATAAAAAAATCAGCCCGCAGTTCTGCGGGCTGTGTTCTCAGGCAATGTTGCGACGAATTTCTTTGTACTGTCTTTTTTTAAGAGGATGGATCTTACCACAGTTTTTACACATAGTTCCTCGCTTTTGACAGAAATCAAATGTTGGAATATGAAATAACGTAAATTTCCAAATCTTTTGGAAAAGCATCTGTGGAGCAAAATGGCATCAACGTTTTCCCTGGTTAAACCATAGGTATCCAGTAAATAGCTTTTGGCTTCATCTGGCAAAGCCTTTTTTGTTACTATCGTAATCAGAATAGGTAGGAAGACATTTTATAACACCGACACCAATGCAGAGAGCGCATAGTACATAAATAGTTACAAATACACCGGTAAATGATTTTTGCACATTCATCAGATATTTTTTGAAATTTTCCATATTCATTTGTTTTCTCCAATTTATTTCATAAACATTATAAACTCCATAATAAATATAGAGAATTCTCGTATACAAGTCAATTGTACGAAAGTCCTAATTTTAGCGATTATAGGGGAAAATAGTAAATTGCTGTTTCTTCTTTTCCGGGTTTTTTGATTCTATACAATTTTTATTCTGCACATAATGTTCATTATTTGTACGAAGCGAAAAAAAAGAGACGGCTATGTGTATCATAAAAGCAATTCATTTTCTTTTTGAAAACAGAGGAATAGAATAGAATCACACAAGAAAATGCTTGAACAAAGGAGTTTATAATATGGGGCTGAAAATCGAAAATCTGACAAAAACATATGGTGATTTTAAAGCGCTTAATCATGTTTCATTGGAAGCTGAAAATGGGAAGATTCTTGGAATCTTAGGCAGGAATGGTGCAGGAAAGACCACCACCATTAAAAGTATTATGGGAATCATTGAACCCGAAGAAGGAAGCATTACGTTTGATGGGATAGATATTCGAAAGGCAAAGGTGTCCATTGGATATTTACCAGAGGAGAGAGGATTGTATGTGAATGCTGTAGTTAAGGATCAGTTATTATATTTTGCGATGCTTAATGGTATGGATAAAAAAGCAGCTTTCACTGAAATAAAAAAGCTTTTGGAAGAATTTAAAATTCCGGGTTATCTGAATAAAAAGGTCAAGACGTTATCCAAAGGAAATAAGCAAAAGATTCAGCTTATCAGTGCGATTCTTCATAAGCCGCAGATTGTAATTCTGGACGAGCCGTTTAGTGGATTAGACCCGGTCAATATTGAGCTTTTTAAAAGTACGGTTCTTGATTTAAAGAAGTCAGGTGCAACGATTCTTTTTAGTAGCCACCGCATGGAAGATGTAGAAGAAATGTGCGATCGAATCGTTATGCTTAATAAAGGAAATGTTGTAGAAAACAATACCGTACAAGGGCTAATAAACAAATATTCGAGAGAGGATGTTATGAATATTGTTACGAGTGCGGATATCACAGAATTGATTGCAGAAAGCGGGTTGAAGTTGGAAAGCCGTGAAAATATGAGTTTTGATGTGCAGTTTAATGACCGGAATAAATTACAGCATCTATATGCACGTATTCTTGAGAGCGGTATTGAGTTGCAGGGAATACGTAGTAGAAAAACGTCGCTGCAGGAAATCTTTATAAAGGAGTTGGCAGACAATGAATAATAAAACAGGAAAAGTAATATGGTTTACATTTAAACAGGTTGTTACCTCGAATTGGTTTTGTCTGATTTCGGTATTGGGGTTAGTATGTGTATTCTTATCAACGCAAATAGATAAAATTATCGGTGCGATTTATGGAACAACAGCAAATATTTCAGGACAGGGAAGTGTCACATTATCGGAGCATGATGCAACATTTCTTTTGCAGATTTCAATTGTGGCAATATTGTTTCTGATGATTCTAATTTATGGATCAAGTATTGCAAATTCTGTTGTTGAGGAAAAAAGCGGAAGAATTATAGAGACTTTGTTATGTTATGTAAAACCATTACAGTTACTGGTTGGAAAAGTAACCGGTTATTTATTGGGAGTTATACTTCAGGTAACTGTGTGGGTAGGATATTATCTGCTTTTGGCAAATATCCTGGAAATGCCTTCGAATCCAGTTTTTGTAACGCTTGGAGAAATGCCACCGCAGACATATGTGTTGTTGATCGTAGCTTTGATTAGTGGATTTATGATGTATGCATTTGCGTTTGCAGCATTATCTTCATATGCAAATAATGCACAGGATTCCACACAGTTAATGTTTCCGGTGGCGCTGATCGTGTTGTTGGCATATTTTTTGAGTATGGCAGTTATGAATGGATTTACTGGAATTTGGGCTAGGGTATTTTCGATGGCACCGTTCTTCTCACCAATTGTTTCTGTTGTCACAAATGATTTGATTCATTTAACCTGGGCAGAAGTTGCTGAAAATGCAGGAATTCAGATGTTGGAAGTGGTGATTGTGGCGCTGATCTGCGCAAGATTTTATCGACGGGGAGTTGTAAGTTATGGTATCAGAAAATTGTCTTTCAATAAGTTGTTTAAAAAGGGGTAAAACAGTTGTTGTAGTGGGAGCGTGTAGCAGTATTGGAGATGCGCTTATCCCTGAATTATTAGATAAATATTCATCCGTGGTTTTGACAGAAAGTCCGCAGAATTTCGAAAGTTTAGTTGGAAAGTATGGGGAAAAACCTAATGTCAAACTTTTGAAGATGGATGTATTGAATAAAAGTCAAATTAAGACTTTGGATATATATATTGAAGAAAAAAAATTAGTTGTTGATTCATTTGTATATTTAGCAGGAATAAATGTGTTGGTATCTGCATTGGAAACGACAGAAGAAATATGGGACAAAATTATAGATGTTAATTTAAAAGGCTTTTTTTTCGTTAGCAAAGTGATTGCAAAAAATATGATTCTTAATGGAGGAGGAAGTATTTTGGGGATTGCTTCGCAGCATGCAGTTGTGGCCAATGTGGATAGGGCTGCTTATTGTGCAAGTAAGGCAGGAATGATTCATCTTGCAAAAGAGTTGGCATTAGAGTGGGCAAAGTACGGAATTAGAGTAAATATGGTATCACCAACTATGATCTTTTCAGAAAAAAATAAAGAAATATTAGATGGAAATCGAGCAAAGAAGGAATATTTAATAAAGATTCCACTTAAAAAATATGCAGTACCAGAAGATGTGAGTTCAGCGATACTTTTCTTGAATTCGGATAAGGCGTCTATGATTACGGGACAAAATCTGATAGTTGATGGTGGATGGACGATTTACTAGAAAGGGCAGGATATGGTTGAGGAAATATTATTTATAAATATAGGGTATAAAGATGGTTTATATGTTTTTGAAAATGGTGATATAGACCTGGATATACCAAATGAAATTATGGTAAATACTCCATTTTATAATCAGGAGAACAGTTTTGAAGAGTTGGTGGATACGCTTTTATTGGAGCCGGAACAGCATATTGTTTTTACATATAATTACAATAACCAGAGACTGGTAAGAAAATTGGCATGTACATTATTAAAGGAGTATGAAAAGACAGTATACTTAATAAATTCAAATCTCTGCAACGCGGTTTGTAATGTAGACAGTCAAAACTTTCTTTATTTACTAAAAAACTATGAGGATTTGCACAATGTAGATCAATTGTCATTACAGGTTATAACAGAAATTCCAGAATTGAATCTGCATTCACTTCCAAATATAGAAAATAGCTATTATGTAACAATGCGTAATGGATATGATGCCTTCGTTACAGGTATATATCCACAAAATGTATCAAATACATTGGCAAAGCATATTCAATTGGAAAAGCATGTAACTATAAAAGATACAAGCGAGTATCTGGATATTAATGGAGCATTTTTAGTAAATATGGAGGATGTAAAAGACATTGATATTCAGGATAAAAACAATTTTAATCATTTACACACTATAAAGGAAGAAAAAGTACAATTTGATAAGACAAAGGTATCATTGAAAAGTTTTATTTGTACCTATAGCCAGTTTGAGGATATAAAACGCAAAGGGAAGTGCTTGCTGGATCATGAGTACTATTTGAAAATAGAAAACAAGAATGATTTAGAGAAATTTTCTGTGGATTTAGATTTTTATAAACAAACAGGAAAGGTTGATACAATATCCAAAAGGTTGGTAGATGAATGCCGTTGGACAAATCAATGTAGTTTGAAGCGATTGACAAGATATAGAGTTACGGAAGATGGAATAAAACCATGCATCACATCAGAAAAATCTTTATTAGAATCACAGGAAGATCATATGATGCAGCTTTTAGAAGCAAACAAACTATGTGACAGAGCAATGATACAAAGAAATTGCATGGAATGTGCGGTAAAAGATGTCTGCTCTAAGTGTGCATGTTTACCAAATGAAATTAGTCGTGAAGAATTTTGTGATTTCATGCATTTATATCCGTTTGTGGGTGAGTATTTGCGAAAAAAAAGAATTGTGAACTTTTTGAGCAAATTTAGCAAAATATTTGAGGGAAATGCATACATAGAGGTGTCATCAAGTGTACATTCTTTTGAATATCCGATAAGAAAAACAAAAGAATGTGCAGGGCGAGAAATCTTTGTTTTTAAAAAGAATGCGGATTACTATGCGCTTCATATACAGAAGGGAAGTTTAATAAGACTTGAAAAAAAATATGTATTTTTATTAGAAGCTTGGGCATTAGAAAGAAGCGCAGAAGAGATTGTTGAGAAAATGGCTGAAAAATATAATATGGATATTTCTAGCGCAAAAATGGTAATTGAAGAGGGGTATTACCAGTTGCAAAAAGGAGGATTGATATAATGGGGCAATTTTATGGGATTTTTCAAGATATAAAAGAGTTGAACATGGGAGGTATTACAGAACTTGGAATATACGAAGGGATATTTTCTAATGTGTATGCAAATATGAAAAATTCAGCTCAAGAATTGGATTATTATATTGAAAACGCTTTTTGTGTTGGCAAAAGTATTTTAGAAATAGCTTGTGGAGATGGTGGAAATTATATGATCCCTATGGCAAAAAAGGGATTTGAGGTTGACGGAATTGAAATATCAAAATCCATGATTTCCAGGTTTTATGAAAAACAGAATCGATTGTCTGAGAAAGTAAAAAATCGATTGAATATCTATAATGCTGATATCTTCGAATATGAAACAGAAAAACAGTATGATTTAATTACGATTCCATCGACAACAATTTGTTTATTGGCAGACGATGAAGTGAGAACAAAAAATCTATTCCGAAAGATATATAAATGGTTAAAACCAGGAGGAAGATTTATGTTTGATTATCGAGTGGATCAGTCATTAACTAGCGAATTTATTTCTCCTATATTTTCTGAAGTCGAAAAAAAAATGCCATATGTAATGTTTATGCAGGAATTTAATAATATTATTGCAGGCAGAGGAATTGTAAACATGTATGTAGAAACTATGGAAAATGGTGAGCCAAAGAAATATATTGCCAGTTCGAATAAAAAGATTATTACGGATTCATTAGTAAAAAATTTATTACAGGAAATAGATTTTCAATTGCACAATACATACATGGTAGAAATGAAAAATGCGAAGGTCAAGTTAATAGTTTTGGAAAAGGAAATAGAAAAAAATGAATAATGATACGTGGTATCCGCTTTGCAGACCGGATGATGGACGAATACAAATAAGAAGTGCAGAGGGAATTTATTTATATGACATAAGAGGAAAAAAGTACATTGACGCAAATAGTGGACTGTGGAATGTTCCTTTAGGATATTCTAATGTCAGTTTAAAGGACAAATTGGTAGAACAATTAGATAAGATCCAGTATGTAAATGCATGTGAATTTAGTACGGAAGAGGCAGATCAGTTATCAGCAATTTTAAAAGCGATACATCATGATCAAATCGAAAAAATTGTATATACATGTACCGGATCAGAGTCTGTAGAGCTGTCTATTAAATTTATACGTAAATATGCTTCATTAAAAAATAAAAAGAAAAATATTGCAGTTCTTCAACATTCATATCATGGAAGTTATTATGGTTCTATGTCTTGTAGCGACTATGATGGAAGAGAAAGAGAGGGTTACGGTCCATTATTACCCGGAATTAAAGAATTGTCATTACCATTTTGTAGTTGTTGTAGGAGCAATGCGGTATCTGAAGTGTGCGAACAGAAGATGAAACAAAGACTAGAACAAGAGCTGGAAGATTTTGGTGATAGTTTGGCTGGAATTATTATAGAACCAGTGTTGGGATCAGGAGGGGTTATTACTTTACCAGAATGGTATGTTCATAGAATTGATATATATGCAAAAGAGCATGACATTCTTATAGCTTTTGACGAAGTCGCAACAGGATTTGGAAGAACCGGAAAAATGTTTTGTTATCAACATTATAATATTAAACCAGATATAATTACGATGTCGAAAGCAATGAATAATGGAATTTTGCCAATTGGAGCTGTTGCAGTATCAAAAAAAATCGTGGAACAATTTAGAAAGCATAAGGAATTTATATTTCATTTGTCTACGCAAAATGGGAACGCTTTGTGTTGCGCTGCAGCAATTGCTGCTATAAATGAAATTCAAAAGGATAATGGAGCATTACTGGATCATGCCCAGGAAATGGGAAATTATTTTCATAATAAAATAGAAAATGATTTTATGGAAAAATATCCTAGAATATTTGATATAAGAAGATGTGGGATGATGTTCGCAATTGATTTTTTAGAGTCGGATATGCAGAAAAAAATGGGGTATAGTGATTTAATTAATATGGTTACTTTATTAAAAAAATACGGAGTAATTACTGAGTGGAGTTATATAGAAAACGTTACTTCCTGTATAGTATTATTTCTTCCTTATATTATTGAGGTAGCACAAATAGATATGTTGTTAGAAAAATTAGAGTTAACTTTTAAGCGAATTATTGCGTAGCAAAAGGAGGCCATACTATGAAAAAGATGGATGGAAAGAATAGTAATCTTAAATACGAAGAAATGGAAGAAGTTCAGGAATTTAGTTTTGGAAGTATTGGAATTACTACAGTTTCAATAATGGCAATATTAATTATTATTAGTCAATTTTTGTTTTAGATTATTCTAAGACATTAATATATATATCTATCGAAAGGAGGAAAATGAAAGAATCAGTAAGAAAATAAATGATATTGTCATAACTACAATGTTATGACAGATTTTGTAGAAAATATTGCTATGGCATAATTAAAATCTAACGGAAAGGAGAAATGTTAAGGTTGGAAAAAAATGAAAAGTTAGAAAAAAAGCCGGTTGCCTTTGAAGAAATGGAGAAGGTAGAGGAGTTTGGTGCTGCTCAGGACTATATTACGGGAGCAAGTATTGGGATCGGAATTGTTGCAGCAGTAGTTGTATTGACTTAAAAAGGAGGGAAAAATTTGTTTAACAAAAATAAAAAAGAATTAAAAGAAGCAAATACAAAATATGAAGAGATGGAAGTGGCAGAAGAATTCGGGGATGGCTGGTTTGTTGCTGGCGTAGTAACTGGAGTAGCTGCGGGAGCTATTATTGTTTTGACGTAGTAATAGATATTTAAGAATTAAGGAGGATATATAGAATGAAAAACAAAAATGAATTATTGGATAAGCAGAATAAAAATGTAACTTTTGAAGAGATGGAAAAGGTTGAAGAGTTTGGTGCTGCTCAGGATTATATTACAGGAGCAAGTATTGGAATTGGAATTGTTGCAGCCATCGTTGCATTGACATAATTAAGGAGGATGAAAGTATGTTTAACAAGGATAAGAAAAAAGTAAATGAGGCAAATACAAAATATGAAGAAATGGAAGTAGCAGAAGAATTCGGGGACGGTTGGTTCGTTGCTGGCGTAGTAACCGGAGTAGCTGCAGGGGCTATTATTGTTTTGACATAATTACATACAAACTTTGTGATTTATGTAGAGTCGCAATAAGTTAGCCGGAGGAAATTAAATGAAATATAAACATTTGGAGATCGAATGCGTAGGAGAGGATCTTTACACAATTAAGAATCTGGCAACTAATAGGTATGTGAAGATGGGATCCAGAGAAACAGATTATTTGCTCAAATGTCTTGAGTACCAAGGTGACAAATTCATTTTTGATAATGACACTCAATTAGATCAAGATGAAAAAAAATTTATGTTTCAAAAGTTTGAAGAGTGGGGATTCTTGAATGAAGATGAAGAGATAAAGGAAAAAAAGGATATAACAAAGATTAAGCTTTGCGAAATTGATCCTTCAGCCTGCCTTGATAAAGTACCAAAATGGATACAGAATTTGTTTTCCTTACGGGGTGCAATTATTATTTTAGGATTAACAGTAATTGCATGCTATTTAATTTTACGGGAGAGTGATTTTGTATTGCAGGCAGCGACGGATTGTTTGCATCTGTCGCTGGGAGATTATATTATTTTTTATATAATGATGGTATGTACCACTATGTTACATGAATTAGGACACGCAATATGTTGTTATAAAAATGGGGGAAGGGTACTATCGATGGGATTAATGCTTTTTTTCCTAATGCCATGCTTTTTCTGTGATGTGAGTGATATTTATATGTTTAAGGATAGGAAAAAGAGTTTTAGTGTTGCTGTTTCAGGAATTGCAATTAATTATGCAATGGGAACGCTTGGCTGTATTTTATTCATTTTGTTGGCAGCACATAATATTTATATTCCTCTATTGCTATTTTATTATTTGGCAAATTTGGGATTTGTAGTATTTAATCTAATTCCGTTTGTAAAGCTGGATGGTTATTGGGTGGTGTCTTCTTTACTAGAAGTCGACAATCTAATGGATAAAAGTATTTTGACATTTTGCACCGGTGTTATAAAACCTGGGGAATTAAAAAATATTGATTGTTCAAGTGCAAAGAAAAGAAAATTGTTTTTATATGGATTTAGTGCTATTGTATTCAGGCCTGTTTTTTGGATAATCAGTGTATATTCAGCATACCAATTTTTAGCAGCAAAAGACATGAGTTATTTATGTGGTGTAGTTGTTGGTTTCGTATTTGTGGTTATATATAAAGATATTTCTGATTTATTAAAAAGATATGTAGAAATGTACAAAAATCAGAAGCAGAGGGTATTAGGTATGATATAGGAAGGAGGAAAAGTAATGGGTAGTGCATTAGCAGCAATTTTTTTAATTTCGGTTTCTGTACTTGCAATTAGGGCAAAAAAGAAAAAAGTGACAAAATCTAACAGATAATAAATGGCAGTAGGTACTTGATTAAAAAATAGTATCTACTGCTTTAAATTATTAATCTAAAATGGTAAAATTTGTATATAAAAAATCTGAATAAATTAGAATTACCGGAAGGAAAGTTAGAAATGCCTTATCAAATAGGATTATGTGATGACGAAAATTATCAGTTGAAAGTAAATACATTATTTTTAAAAGAAATTGCATCAAAGAATAAGTATGATTTGGAATATCATGAATTTACGTCAGGAAAGCAGTTAAGAAATTATTTAGAGACAAATAATCTGGATGCTTTGTTTTTAGATATTGATTTGGGAGAGGAAACGGGAATAGAAATTGCAACTTGGATTGCAAGAAAGTATTCGCATATTATTACTGTTTTTGTAACAGGACATAGGGAATTTGCGGTAGAAGCATTTGAAGTGGATGCAGTTGGGTATCTGGTAAAACCATATGATATTAAAAAAATGGAAAATGTCATGAAAAAGGTAATAACACAGCTGGAGAAAAATGCACATGATCAGGAAGTTCATGAGATTGTTATTACCGAAGAAAATATTAAGAAAAAAATAGATTGCAGAGATATTTTATATATACAAAGACAATTAACTAAGAGTATTATTAAAACCAAAAATAGAAATTATCAAATATATGAGCCGATTAGTTCATTGTGTCAACGCATAGGAAATTCTTTTGTGAGAATAAATCAGGGGGAAGTTGTTCGTATTTCTTTAATAGCTGGAATTAGAGGAAATACAGTCTATCTTAAAAATGGAATGGAAATGGCTATTGGAAGGACGTATCGAAAGTCTGTAATGGAAACATATTTTGGAAAATAATTGGATAAAGGGTGTATTCGAATGAATACGCTCTTTTATTTTGCATATTTTCCTGATTATTTTACATATAGGATACAAAAAATATAGATATTTCGTGATATGAGCAGAAATCCTTTATCTTTGGAAGAGAATTCATATAGTATGTATTTATAAGGTGTTAAAAAATTGAATGTGTTGGGAATGAAAATATGGAGATATATAGAGGTGCTGCAGAAAGATTAGTAGAAATATATGATTTCGATTGGAAAGAAAATGAAAGAATGAAAGAAGCCTGCATTTGCAGTGTTGAGGCGATGATAGCAAATGGATTGGACTCAGTAATTGTATTTACATTTGCATTGTTGACTGGAATTTTTATAGAAATGTTAATTTTTTTTGTGACTTTTGGAATGCTGAGATTTTATGCAGGGGGTGCTCATGCTAAAAATTATGTTAGATGTGTTTTGATGTATATATGTGTTGTGTGTATAAGTATATTTATGACAAGAAGATGTATTGCTGCAGCAGATATATATACAATTATAATCTGTTTATTAAGTATTATTTTTTCAGGCATAATTAATTACAAGTATGCTGCCCGCCAAAAAAATTTAGGGAAGAGAGGCGGAAGTTATCGAAGGTGTGCATTTGCAATTTATTTGTTCATATCTGTATTTATTTTTGTATCATGCCTTGTTTATATATTTTTAAACATTGTTTTTTTTCAGAAAATAGTTTTGATACAGGCTTTTGCGTTAGTTGCACAAAGTATTGCTTTGTTTTTGGACCGTGAAGTGTGTACAAATGAATAAAGGAGGTAACGAAGTTATCAGAGTAGAATTAATGGGAAAGAAAAATCAGTATGATAATTGTGTGCTGGATATCAATAATAAAGGCATCATATATATTGTTTGTAAAGATGCAGAACAAAAACAATCGTTAATGGATCTGGTTATTCATTATTTTAAAGAACAGAAAAAGAAGGTAGATGTAATTGATATAGATAAAATAGATTCTGATTTATGTGTACGGAATTATTTGGTTTTCTATACAATGGTTACGGGAGTGTATGAAAATGATACAATACAAGAATTTACAACACTATTTCAACAGATTGGAATGGATCGAATATTGGACAAACCTATCAATGAACTGAATAAGCTTGAGAAAATTAAAGTGAGATCCATTGCAGCGTATGTGAAGAAAAGCGAATGCTTGGTGGGAAAGGATTTATTAGGGGAGTTTAATGTAGAACAACAGGAGGATATTATTACTTTTTTTGAAAAGTATTTTAAAAAAAGTCAGTGTTTATGTTTATTGTTTGAAAGCAGAAAGCTGCAGAGGGAAGAAGATGTAGATGCTGTCTTTGTAGTATAGAAAGGAAGTGCATGATATGACGTATCAGATAGGTTTATGTGATGACGAAATATATCAAATTAAGGTAAACGGATTATTTTTAAAAGAAATAGCTGCTAAAAACGATATGGATTTGGAGTACCACGGATTTTCCAGTGGTGCACAATTAAAGAAATACTTAAGAGATAAGGAACTGGATATTTTGTTTATGGATATTGATTTAGGAAACGAGTCAGGAATTGAAATTGCATCACAATTGTCGCGTCAGTATCCTAAAATGGTAATATCTTTTGTGACGGGGCACCGGGAATTTATGGAAGAAGCATTTGATATAGATGCCATGGGGTATTTAGTAAAACCATATGAAATAAATCGTATGGAACGGGTGCTTCGCAGATCAATTTTACAGGTTATGGCACTAAAACAAAGTGTAAAAGAACCGGAAATAACAGTTATCGATGAAAATTTGAAGAAAAAAATAATTTGCAAAAATATTATTTATATACAAAGGCAGCAATATAAAAGTATGGTAGTAACACCACAGAGAGAGTATTGTGTATACGAACCGATAAAAGCATTATATGAGCGTGTAGGGGCGGGATTTTTAAGAGTAAACCAAAGCGAAGTCGTAAATATGGACTACATTAATACAATTGAAAATAATGTTGTAATGCTAAAAAATGGCATGCAAATGCCCGTTGGAAGAACTTATCGTAAGGATGTGATGCTCCGTTATTTTGGAGCAAAGTAGAATTTGTAAATAGTCCAGCGGTGTGATGTCAAGAGATAAATAATAAAAAAATCATATATTTTTA